>Ga0169931_10002134_pt1 | contig 32397 bp, 23 predicted proteins | sample Kivu_15m_20L_FD_129675 | JGI IMG/M metagenome (GOLD analysis project Ga0169931, IMG submission 129675) | Freshwater microbial communities from Lake Kivu, Western Province, Rwanda to study Microbial Dark Matter (Phase II) - Kivu_15m_20L... | ecosystem: Environmental > Aquatic > Freshwater > Lake...
AAAATACCCTGGGCCGTTTCGGGCCGAAGGAAAGCCGCTCCTTCTTCGCCCGAGAGTGCCCCGACGTAGGTCTTGAACATCAGGTTGAATTCTCGCGGCTCGGTGAGCGTGCCAATCTCTTTGGCGTCGGGCCCCAGCACGTGCTGAAAATCGCTCACCTTGGTCAGCGAGACAATTGGCCCTTGCCACTGAAGCTGCTCGGCGTCCTTCGCACGCAGGTTGAAGAACTTTAGCGCTCGCTGCTGGGTTTCTCCCAGGGCGTCGTCGCCGCCAAGCTGGGTGGCGACAAAGATTCGTTTCCCCTTCGCTTCGACCCAGCGGCCGTTGACCTGGTCGTGGCGGTAGCGCTTCTTCGACTCGCGGCAATCAACCATGTAGTCGTGAAACAGGTCGTAGTGTCCCGAGCACTTCCAGACCTGCGGATGCATGATAATCGTGCAGTCGAGGCCGGTCATCTCGAACGGTTCGGGAGCTCCTGGCAACGTATCGATGTCGTCGTGACCGCGGACCATGTCCTGCCACCAGGCCTCGCGGACGTTGCGTTTCAGTTCCACGCCCATGGGACCATAGTCCCAGAAGCCGTTCAGACCGCCGTAGATTTCGCTCGACTGAAAGAGAAACCCGCGCCGTTTGCACAACGAAACCAGCTTGTCCATGTCCATGGCTGGAGAATGCCCTCGAAGCCGCCAAAAATGATCGTCGGAAAGAATCTCAAAGTGTACTGCGCGGGGCAGGGGGGCGACTAGCCCGCGCCCCGAGTCGCCCCGCGGCGCTGGATGTGCTAGATTGTGAAGCTTCTTGGGTACATTCAGGGGACACCAATCGCCATGCTGTACGTCAACGTCCTGCTCACGGTCCAGGATCCGAGCAATATCGAAACCGTGAAGAACCTGCTGCTTGAAGCGGCCAAGCTCTCGCGCGTTGAGCCCGGCTGTGCCCGATTCGACGTTTATCACTCGACGGCCGACGAAAGCGTATTCCTGCTGAACGAGCACTGGCAGTCGCAGGAGGCCCTGGATGGCCATCGCAAAGGTGTCCCGTACACGCAGATTTATCAGCCGAAGGTGATGCCGCTGGTGGTGCGGGTGGGGCATCCCTCGAAGCTGCTGTGAACCTGAGCGGCAGTGGCAGCGTCGAAACGATGAAGAATTCCCAGGGAGAGCATTCCCTGGGCTTCGCAAGCGGAACACAATCGAATTTCCGCCTCGCACGCAGCCTTGCCGCAAATCCTTCTGCGACCGACAATAGAGCGTTCCGCGGTTGCGGACTTCCATCACACGGCCAATTACCCGCACTGAAGTATGTCACAAGCTGCTAGTTCGCATGTTCCTGACGCCGCCGGCCGGTTTGGCGCCTTTGGCGGACGCTATGTCCCCGAAACGCTCATGCGGGCGCTCGAAGAGCTCGCGGCCGAATATGAGAAAGCTCGGGTCGACGCACAGTTCCAGGCCGAACTGGACGATCTTTATCGCAACTACGTCGGCCGCCCGTCGCCGCTCTATCATGCGCGCCGCCTGAGCCAGGAAGCTGGCGGCGCTCAAATCTATCTCAAACGCGAAGACCTGAACCACACGGGCGCGCATAAGATCAATAACACGCTGGGCCAGGCGCTGCTCACCATGCGGATGGGCAAGAAGCGAGTGATTGCCGAAACGGGCGCAGGACAGCACGGCGTGGCCACCGCGACCGCGTGCGCCCGGTTCGGCCTCGACTGCGTGGTTTACATGGGCGAGGAGGACATTCGCCGCCAGCAGCCGAACGTGTTCAGCATGAAGCTGCTGGGGGCCGAAGTTCGACCCGTGACGACCGGCTCGCGAACGCTCCGCGATGCGATTAACGAAGCCATGCGCGAGTGGATGTCGAGCGTGGAAACCACGCACTACATTCTGGGCTCCGTCGTTGGACCGCATCCGTTTCCGGTCATCGTGCGCGACTTCCAATCCGTGATCGGGTACGAAACGATCGAACAGTCGCGGCATCAATTGGGCCGGCTGCCGGACCTGGTCGTGGCCGCGGTGGGTGGCGGCAGCAACGCGGCCGGCATGTTCTATCCGTTTGTCGAGGAAGAGGGCGTGGAGCTGGTCGGCGTTGAAGCCGGCGGACGCTCGGCAGAAGCGGGTCAGCACGCTTCGCCGCTCTCGTACGGCCAGCCTGGCGTGCTCCATGGCAGCTACAGCTATGTGATGCAGGACGAAGACGGCCAGACGTGCGACGTGCATTCGATCTCGGCGGGGCTCGACTATCCCGGCGTCGGACCGGAACACAGCTACTGGAAAGACACGGGCCGGGTGCGATATACCTACTGCCGCGACGACGAGGCGCTCAAGGCCTTTGGCGTGCTCGCACGGACCGAAGGAATTCTGCCCGCGCTCGAAAGCTCGCACGCCGTGGCCAAGGCGGTTGAGCTGGCCAAAGGACGCAGCCCGAAGGACGTGATCGTGGTTTGCCTTTCGGGTCGCGGTGACAAAGACGCGGCCGAGATCGCCCGACTGACCGGAGCGTCGCAGTAGTGTCTGTTTAGGCTGGAAAGTAAGCCCCCCCTCAGAACCATCCATGTCGAAGATCGACCAACTATTCAAAACGCTTCGTGCCGCCGGACAGAAGGCCTTCATGCCGTTCGTGACGGCGGGCGATCCCGACCTGGAATTCACCGCCGCGGTGATCAAGGAGCTCGACGCGCGCGGTAGCCACCTGTGCGAGCTTGGCATTCCCTACAGCGACCCGATCGCCGATGGCCCGGTAATCCAAGCGTCGTACTCACGGGCACTCGACAAGAAGGTGAAGCTGGCCCAGATTCTTTCGATGCTGGGAGGTGTGTCCGGTCAGGTTAAGGCCCCGATCGTGACGATGGTCAGCTACGCGATCATCTTGCGGCACGGGCTGGCCAAATATGTCGAGGACGCCCAGAAAGCCGGCGCTGCAGGAGCAATCGTTCCCGACCTGCCGGCCGATGAAGCCCGCGAACTGTCAGCCATCTGCAAGAAGGCGGATTTCAGCCTCGTGCAGCTCGTCACGCCGACCACTCCGCGCGAGCGGGCCCTGAAGGTTGCCGAGAGTTCGAGCGGCTTTCTGTACTACGTCTCGGTGGCCGGCATCACGGGCGAACGAACCGAGCTGCCGCGCGACCTGATCGAAAACGTCGGCTGGCTGCGCGAGCAAACGCCCCTGCCGATCTGTATCGGCTTCGGCATCAGCCAGCCCGAGCACGTGAAGCGGCTGGCCCCTGTGGCGGACGGCCTGATCGTGGGCTCCGCGATTGTTCGCCGCGTGGCCGATGCCGACAGCAAGCCGCGCGAGGCGGTGCTGAAGGACATCGGCGAGTATGTGAGCACGCTGCTCAAGGCGCTGAACGGCTAGAACGCTACGGCGGTCACACCTTCACCGAGTCATCGCGCGGCCGAGGATCGAAGGTAAGTTCGGCGTCGTCGATGCGAATGACGATTTCCTGGTCAAGCTGGTTCACCCGGGCGTCGGGCCTGGGCTCCACAATCACGGCCACGCCGACGCCGCGGCTGGTTTCCATCGCACCGGCGTCCTGGCTGCGGAGATTGGCAGTCACGCTGAAGCGTTCGTAGACCAGATTGTCATCCGGCGACCACGGCGGCGAGATTTCTGCCGAGGCGAACTCCCGATGCTGTGTGTGATTTTTTTCCAGGTCCAGAAATCCGAAGATCACCAGCCGGCAGCGGTGACTCGCGAGGAATGCCTGCAAGCTTTCATTGTCAGCACCACTGGCGGCAGTGTGAACTGAAAAACGAAACCGACCCGCTCGCGGACTGCGGACTTCCTGCGAGAGAATCGCACGAGCGCCTGACGGAACGCGGGGCGTGAACTGAATCGCGGCGTGACGTGCTCCGCCACGCGAATAGGTTGCGTCGCTTTCGATTTTCACGCTGAGCGAAGCGGTCCCCTCACCGGCCAACGGCGAGGCTTGCCACGATTTCATGCGGGTCTTCGTGCCGTGAGCCACCAGCGACGTGCCGCTTTCGAAGTCGGTATCCACGATTTGTCGTGCGTCGAACGGCGGAACCAGCCGCTCGTCGCCACCAGGTTCACTGCGGGCAAGCGTCGCCGGCTGGGAACCTAACAGCGTCCACAGTGGGTCGCCATGCGTTACGGGCAGCGGGCGGCCGGTGCGATCGGGGAACGTCGCGCCTTCCGGAACTCCCAGCAGGTGGAACACCGTCGCGGTCAGCTGCTGGGGCTCGACGCGATGCGAGGCCGGATAGCCGCCCGTCTTGTCGCTGGAACCATAAACCTGTCCGCCGGCGATGCCCGCCCCGGCGAGAGCACAACTGAAGACGTGACCCCAGTGATCGCGGCCGCCGAACTGGTTGATCTTTGGCGTGCGGCCGAATTCGCCGACCGCGACGACCAGTGTTTCGTCCAGCAGTCCCCGCTGGTCAAGGTCTTCGATCAAGGCCGAATAAGCCACGTCGAACATCGGGCAGAGCGCATCCTGCAACCGGTCCGCGTTCTGGGCGTGCGTGTCCCACATCGGGTTGTCGACGGCCGTGTCGCCCGGCTCGCGCGGCCAGTTCACGTGAACCAGCCGCACGCCAGCTTCGACCAGACGCCGAGCGAGCAGCACACACTGGCCAAATCGGTTTTTGCCATAGCGCTCGCGCACCTGCTCGGGCTCATCGCGAACGCGGAAGGCGTCGCGAGCTCCGCCCGAAGCCAAGAGCCCAAACGCGGCGTGGCGGATCTCGTCGTAGTTTTGTAACGCAGCGGTCTGTTCAGCGCGGTCAAGATGCCGGCCCACCTGTTCAAAAAGAGAAAGCCGGCTTTCGAGCCTCAGTGGCGAAATCCCTTCAGGTAGCGAAAGTCCTTCAATTCGGTAGTTATCGTCCGAGGGGTCGCCAATAAAGCGATCGGGATCCCACTGCGCTCCCAGAAATCCGCCGGTCTGGCCCGCCGGCCGAACATTGTCGTTCAGCCGCATGATGTCCGGAATCCACACGCTGGAGAGGGCCGGCACCCGCTCGCTGGGCTTGAGCATCTTTACGACCGAGCCGAAGTACGGCCAGTCGCTGGGCTTAGTCTCGCGGGCGGTAGCTCCCGGGTACTTGTTGCCAGTGAGCACCCAATAGCCGCTGGTGTCGTGCGTGTTGTCGTCCGTCGAGAGCGAACGAACGACGGCCAGCTTGTGGGCCAGCCGGGCGGTGCGGGGCAGCAACTCGCAGAACTGAATGCCCGGCACGCTCGTTGAAATCGGCTTGAAGGGCCCGCGAATCTCGACTGGCGCGTCTGGCTTGGGATCGAAGGTTTCGTGCTGCGGCGGACCGCCTTGCAGCCAGAGGTAGATCACGTTTTTGGCACGGCCGAACGTGGGATTCGGCGAAATCGTTGCCGCGTGAGACGGGCCCCTGAGCAGGGCCGGCAGCGAGAGGCCCAGCAGATTCAGCCCGCCAATCCGCATCAGTTCGCGGCGCGTAATTCGATCGCAGAGCGAGTAGGGGCGATCATCAAGCGAGAACATCCAAGTGTCTCCGCCAGGCGGGGCAGGGGGGCCGTCCGACAGTATAGCAACGCCCCCAGCAGATTCCCGCCGAAAATCACTGAACTTGACCCGTGCGGGCGCGCCGACTTTAATGCAATAGAGAGGCGGACATTTGCCGTACTGGACTTGTTCGACGTCGGAATGGAAGGGGGTGGTCCATGACTGCCAATCGCCCTCGGGCCCCGTTGCGTGACTACTTCGCGGGTATCGCGGAGTATGCCTTTCAAACTCGGGTTGGAATTGCCGATCCCCCGCTGATCGATTACATCAGCGACCTGCTGATCCGCTTCATCAGGGCGGACAGTCTGTACAATGTCCGCGATCTCGGCGGCCGGCCGATCGGCGAAGTCGCCCTGATGATGGCCGAAGCCCGAATCGGTGAAGCCCGCCGCGAAGTGCACCGGCACATCGGTGACTTCACGCTGTTCTGGGCCGGCGTTTACCCGGAAGCTTTGGGCTGCCAGCGCGATCAGCCGACGGAAAAGCAGTCGCAATTCCTCGACTACTGCACGCACGGCAAGCGGGCCTACCAGATCGCGAGCACGATTCCGGCTGAGGATGAAAAGGTTCGCCGCGAATTGCTCCAGCGGCTGAGCGAAGAGTTCGAACTGTGCGCCTTCGGGCTCAGCGAAGCACGCAAGGAATGGGAGCGCCGCGACGGCGGCGGGCTGGTGGTGATCGAGTGAACCTGTGCTGGACACTCAATTAGCTTGACCCGCCGAGTGACCCGTGTTCATACTGTCCGCGTCAGTTCTCCGGCTTTCGCGCGTCTTACTCCCGGACTAACGGCGCATGGAAAATCGTTCGCTCCAGCAAGGCTGCGCGGACTTTCGCCGCACGACGCGCCGCGAGGCACTGCGAATCGGTGCGATCGGACTGGCCGGCCTTTCGCTGCCGCGGCTACTGGCCGCCGCCGAAGCTTCTGGCGCGCGGCCCCGGGCCAAGAGCATCTTGTTCTATCACCACTACGGCGCGCCGAGCCATATCGACTCGTTCGACCCGAAGCCGGACGCGCCGGCCGAAATCCGCGGCGAGTTCGGCACGATTGGCACCAGCGCCCCCGGCTTCTACGTCTCGGACATCATGCCGCAGATCGCCAAGGTCACTGATCGGCTGTGCGTCGTGCGGACGATGAACCATAAGACCAGCAATCACAACCCGGCCGTCTATCTGGCCATCACCGGTCGCACGGGCGAGCGAGACCAGGTGCAAGTCGGCGCGACGAACAGCGACTGGCCGCACTACGGCGCCGTACTCGCGAAGATTGCCCCGGGATCCGGCACGCTGCCGGTTTCGGTCCAGGTGCCGCATCGGGCCTACGACCAGGTTTACACGTGCCCCGGCCAGACCGGCGGCATGCTCGGCGCAAAGTACGATCCCCTGATTGTGGAGCGCGACCCCAGCCAGCCAAACTTCGAAGTCGCCGAACTGAGCCTGCGGGTGGATAACCAGCGACTGGACGATCGCCGGCGATTGCTCGCGAGCATTGACGGTCAGCTTCAGGGGTTCGAAAGCTCAGCCGCGATGCACTCGCGAGATCAGTTCTATGAGCGATCGTTCTCGCTGTTGGGATCGGCCGATGCGAAGCGGGCATTCGACCTCTCGCAAGAGACCGAGCAGACGCGGGATCGCTACGGCCGACATAAGAGCGGCCAGAGCCTGTTGCTGGCCCGCAGGCTGATCGAAGCCGGCGTGACGCTGGTCACCTGCTTCAGCGGCTCTAATCCCGGCGATGGCTGGGATACGCACAGCGACAACTTCGGCCGAATGAAAAAGAAGCTGATGCCGCCCGAGGATCAGGCGTTCTCCGCGTTGATCGAGGACATGGACCAGCGCGGTCTGCTGGACGAAACGCTTGTCGTGTGGTCGGGCGAGTTCGGGCGTAAGCCGCAGATCGGCCAGCCGAACCCGCTGACGAACAATATTGGCCCTGGCGGCCGCGATCATTGGACCAGCACGTACTCGATCGTGCTGGCCGGCGCGGGAGTCAAGCGCGGTTGTGTTTACAGCAACAGCGATCGTATCGGGGCCTATCCGGTCGGCACGCCCCATACGCCTGGCGATCTGGCGGCCACGCTGTTCTGGGCGTTGGGACTTGATCCCGCGACCGAGATTCACGACCGCCAGGAGCGTCCGTTTAAGATTGCCGAAGGCAGGCCGATGACCGGCGTCTTTGCCTGAGCGAGCGCGCGGCTAGGTTTCCAGCGCGGTGCGGGCGGGAGATTCGACAAGTTCTTTCTGCTTCGAGGCTGCCGCGTGCGGCTGCGGCGGAGTCGCCATGCCGACGAATTCGGGCTGCGGTGCGCGGCTGCCGAACAGCTTCGACATGTCGTCGAAGATCGAATAGATCACCGGCGTGGCCAGCAGCGTGAGCAGCAGAGAGAGCGTTTGCCCACCCACTGCGAGCACGGCGATCGAACGGCGCTCCTCGGCACCGGGCCCGGCAGCAATCAAGAGCGGCAACAAACCGGCCACGAAGCTAATCGTGGTCATCAGAATCGGTCGCAGCCGGTCGCGATTGGCTTCAATGATGGCCGTCAGACGATCCATGCCAGCCGCGCGAAGCTGGTTTGTGTGATCGACCTGCAGGATCGAGTTTTTCTTCACCACGCCGAACAGCACCAGGATCCCAAGCGCCGAATAAAGGTTCAAGGTTTCGCCGCCAATGAGGAGGCTGATCAGGCCGAAAGGAATCGCCAGCGGCAACGAAATCAGGATCGTGAGCGGGTGCACGAGGTGCTCGAACTGCGCGGCCAGGATCAAGTACATGAAGATGAACGAGAGAGCGAAAGTCCAGCCGAAGTCCTGGAACGTGCGTTCGAGTTCGCGCCCGCTACCGGCGATGCTCGTGGCGTAGCCGGCCGGCATGTTCATGGCGTCCGCCTCGCGCTGGACGGCGGCCAACTGGTCGGCCAGGGCCGCGCCTGGGGCGAGATTTGCCCGAACGGCCGCCATCCGCGAGCGGTTTAGCCGATCGATGCGAGGCGAAGTCTCTTGATCGGTGAAGCGAACCACATTGTCGAGCCGGGTGAGCGTTTGTCCGCCCGACGCGGAACCCATGGAGGCAGACCGTGTTGAAGGAATACTACCGGTGGCCGCGGGCGGTGTCGTGCGAACATAAAGTTGGGTAATTGCGTCGCGGCTGCCGCGATCGATGCCGACCAGGCGCAACTCGACGTCGTATGTGTCGTCGGCCGAGGAATCGTGATAGCGGGACACGCGATCGTCGCCACCCACGGCAATCCGCAGCGTCTCGGCAATCTCGTGGACTTCGACACCCAGCGATGCCGCCCGTTCGCGGTCAATCTCGACGCGTAGTTCGGGTTTATCCATCCGCAGCGTGGTTTGTGTGTCGACGATGCCGGGCAGCTGTGCAATCCGCTCCCGCAGATCTTCGCTCAGGCGAGCCAGGGTTTCGATCTCTGGCCCTTCGATCACGAAGTCGATGTCGACCGGAGCGCCTTGTCGCAAGCTGGTGAGATTTCGTACCGAGACCTGCAGGTCCTTGAATCGCTGCAGGCGGCTGCGGGCCGCAACCATCACATCGCGCTGCGAGTAGTTACCCTCCCAGGCTGTGCCGGGACTGCCGGCCAGGATCGCATGCCACAATCGCGTGAAGCTGAATGAGCGGCTTTCGATATCCTCAATCTGAACGTAAATGTCGGACTGGTTGACCGCCCCACCGCTGCGGCTGCCGACGGCAGTCAGCAGGTACACGACGCCAGGAATCTCCTTAAGTTCAGCCTCGACGGAACGCAGTGTGTCGTCCATGGCCGAAAGCGTGGCGCCTTCTGGCGCCGTGATGCGCACTTCGAACTCGGATTCGTCGACGTTCGTGGGCACGTAGTCCTGCGAAACGGAATAATACAGCGGAACGTTTAGCGCGATCACCGCGACGACCAGAATGGCCACCAGCCAACGAAACCGCATCGCCTGCCGCAATAATCCGACATACGCCGATTCGAGGTAGTGATACAGCCCGCTCCGCGAGGTGCTGCCGTGACCCGCCTTCGCTTGATCTCGATGTAGGAGCCGCGAACACATCATGGGCGTCAGTGAGAAACTGATCAGCATCGAGACCATGATCGCCACGACGGCCGTGACGCCGAACTGATACAGCATTCGCCCCGTCACGCTGGACAGAAACGAAACAGGCAGGAACACGACCACCAACGAAAGCGTGGTGGCGAGCACGGCCAGGCCGATCTCTCGGGTTCCTTCGATGGCCGCCTGCATGGGCGGCATGCCCTTTTCTTCAATAAAGCGGAACACGTTCTCCAGCACGACGATGGCGTCGTCGATCACCACGCCCACCATCAGCACCAAGGCCAGCATCGTGACATTGTTAAGCGTGAAGTCCAGGAATCGCATCACGGCGAACGTTGCAATCACCGAACTGGGAATTGCCACGGCGGCAATCAAGGTCGAACGCCACGACCGCATGAACAGCAACACCACGATCGAGGCCAGAATGCTGCCCGAAATCAGGTGCCCCTGGATCTCGTGCATGGCCGCATTGATGTAGCGAGACTGGTCCTGAATAACCTGGAGCTTGACGTCCGAGGGAAGCAGATCATGAGACCGTCTGAGTCGCTCCTTCACCGCGGCGATCACGTCCACCGTGTTCGTGCCCGACTGCCGCTGCACGTAGAGCACAACCGCGGGCGTACCGTTGAGCCGGGCGAGAGTACGCACCTCCTTCGAGCCGTCGATCACCTGGCCGAGATCGCGCAGGCGGACCGGCGCACCGCCGGCACTGGCAACGACCAGGTTCATGAATTCGGCCGGATCGGCCACGCGTCCGACCGTGCGGAGCGAAAGCTCGCGCTGGCCCGTGTCCACCAGGCCGCCCGGGATGTCGGTGTTCTGGCGGACCAGGGCGTCGCGAATCTGCATGATCGACATCTGATAGGCGGCCAGCCGCCGGGCCTCGATGTTGACCTGAATCGCCCGATCCGTGGCGCCGGCGATCATCACTTCGCCAACGCCGTGCGCCGATTCAATCACGTTTTTGACGTACCGATCGGCCAGGAGAAACAATTCGCGACTGTCGCGATTTCCGGACAGGGCCAGCGACATGATCGGCGACGCATCAAGATCGCGCTTGTCGACCACCGGCGGGTCGATATTCGGTGGCAACCGGTTCATGACGCCGCCCACGGCGTCGCGCACGTCCTGACTCGCGGCGTCGATGTTGCGGTCGAGATTGAAAGTGATCAGCAGCAGCGAATTGCCGTCGCGAGAGAGTGAACGCAGTTCGTCGATGCCGGCCACCGTGGCAACCGCGTCTTCCAGCGGCTGCGTGATCTCGGTCTCGATCTCCTCCGGCGACGCCCCCGGATACGTTGTCGAGACAATCACCGTCGGCAGATCCATCCGCGGGAAGCGATCGATGCCGAGCTGCTGATAGGCGGCCAATCCAGCCACGATCAGCGCGGCGACAAGCGTCAGCGCGAAGACCGGGCGGCGGACACATACTTCAGCTAGCCACTGCATGATTATCCGCCAATCAGGGCCGCACGATCTCCGCCGGGCGATTCAGGATCGATGCGCACAGCCTGCACAACGCCCTCCCGTCCTTGGTAGCCATCGGCCACGACCAGCTCGCCCGGCTCAAGTCCATCAATCACTTCAACCAGCTTGTCGTCGCGGCGACCGGTGTGGATGAGCCGCGGAGCGGCCTTGCCGTCGATGACGGTCCACACCTTTTCCACCCCGCCGAAGGAAACAACACAATCTTCGGGTACGGCGAGCGTCGCCTGGTCCGAATCGACGAGGATATCCGCCTCGGCGAACAATCCTGTGCGGAACTGCCCGGCGGTGTTGTCGATATCCGCTTCGATGATGAGTGAGCGCGAGCTGATATCGAGGGCAGGACTGATACGTGAAATCCGGGCCTGAACCGGTTCGGAACGCCCTTCGAGTTGCAGCGTAAGCGGCTGGCCAACATCGACCCCGACCGCACTCCGCTCGGGGATACCAGCACGAAACCTGAGCGGATTCGTCCGCACCAGCGCGGCGACGGGTTGCCCCACGCTCACGTAGCTGCCAGGAGCGACGTGCTTCTCCTGGATCACGCCGACAAACGGCGCTCGCAGCACCGCATATTCTCGATTCTGGACCGCAACCGCCAAATCGGCGCGTCGCAACTTGAGGGCCGCAATCTGGCTCTGAACGCCGTTCACGCTCGAAGCGTAGCGGGCCTCGGCGACGCGCAAGGCTGACTCGCGGGCTTGAATCTCCTCCTGGGTGAGGACGCCTCGGCCGGCGAGGCCCTTAACGCGCTCGGCATTCAAGCGAGCCTCTTCGAGCATGGCCCACTCTTGCAATACCGGCGGGGCCTTCATCGGATTCAGGTTATCGTCTGGCACGCCCGGCTTCAGCCCGACCGTGGCTCTGGCCTGTTGCACTTGGGCCTCGGCCTGCTGGACGATCAGGTCGAAATCCTCCGAATCGAGTTCGGCCACCGGCTGACCTGCCTCGACGCGACTCCCGATGTCGACGAGTACCGCCTTGACGCGTCCAGCGACCTTCGCGCCGAGCAAAGCATATTCATCCTCGATCAGTGTGCCCTGGGCACGCACGACACGCGGCCAGGGGCGGAGCGTGGCCTCGACGACGGTGACGGATTGCGGCTTTTCGGCGGCAGCAGAAGCGGCCGATTGTGGCTCTGCTGACTGTTGGCCGCCACACCCAACGATCAATGCGAAGCAACAGACCGCAAGCGTCATGACAGCGGCAAGCGCGGTTCGGCAAGCTATCGCACGATCGAACGCAGGTGTTCGCCGCATCGAACGACCTCGAGGAGGGAGCGTTTAGGTTCGGGAGGGAATACCAGGGGGGGCGGGCTGCTCACGTGATTCTAACTAAAGGCCCGGAGCGGGTCTAGGAAAACCTGGGCCACCCATTTGCGCCGCGGCGCAGCCGGTGCCGACTGGGCGATTCGGGGGGCACTGGCCGACTCAGATCACCAAGCCCTTGGTAACCAGCATAAACACGTCCTCCAGCGTCGGCTCCTTCTCGTGGAAGGAACGCACCCGGGCGCCGCTTTGACCGAGCGATTGAAGCAGGGCGGCAACGCCCTCGTCGTCCGTTTCCAGTTCGACATTCACCTGGTGATCCTCGAACTGCACGTCGCGCGTGTGTGGATTGCTGCGAATGACCGAGAGCCCCGCTTCGAGGCCATCCAGAAACTTGATCTCGATGTGGCGATTGCTGCGAATGCGCCGGTACACGTCGTTGATCGGCCCATGCATGAGGAGCTGCCCGCGCTCGATGATGCCAATCGAAGTACAGCAGTCGGCGAGTTCGGTGAGGATGTGGCTGGAGATCAAAATGGTTTTTCCCATCCGCCGCAACTCACGCAGCAGAGCCTTTACTTCCAGGCGGGCGCGTGGATCGAGCCCGCTACTGGGCTCGTCCAAGATCAGCACCGGCGGATCGTGCACCAGGGTCTTGGCCAGGCACAGCCGCTGCTTCATGCCACGCGAGAGGCCGTTCACATAGTCGTCGCGCTTGTGCATCAGGTCGAGCAGTTCCAACACGTCGCCAATTACCTGCTTGCGCTTGACGCGCGGAATCTGATAGGCGACGGCAAAAAAGTCTAAAAACTCCCAGACTTTCATCCCGTCGTACACGCCGAAGTTATCCGGCATGTAACCGACGCTCTGCCGCACGGCCATAGGGTCCTTCGTGACGCTGTGGCCGTTCACGATTCCTTCGCCCGAGGTGGCCGAGAGCAGCGTCGCAAGAAAGCGGATACTGGTGCTCTTGCCGGCGCCATTGGGACCGATGAAGCCAAACATTTCGCCAGCTTCGATTTTTAGGTTCAGGCCTTCGACGGCGGTAAAATCGCCATAGCGTTTCGTGAAGTCGATCAGTTCAATCATGGACGGTTGACGGCCGTTTACGGGGTGAACGTGCCTGGCGATTGGATAGGGGTGCGGCGAATCGGTCGCAAGTTGATGTCGCGCGCGGGATTGCTCGCCGGAGCATATTGCAGATGCGCAACGACGACCGACGCCCCACGACGCTGCGCCGCCGGCGGCGAAACCTGCTGGTTGCCGAGAATGCCATCGTGCCAGGCCACCAACCGAACCTCACCGGCCGCAAGTACGCGGTGATCTTCCACCCGATCGATGAGCGTGCGCAGATTCAACTGACCGCTGGCCGCTTCGACTGGCGACGTAAGCGATTCGCGATCGCGGCGTTTTGCCTGCAGCTTGCTGTCATGTCGGGTGAACTTCGAAATTGCGGTTGCGCCAGGCTCGATCCTGCCGAGCCAGGCAGTTTCGTTGACCAGGCGTGTGCCTTCGACTTTTCGCCGGATCACCGCGGCGCCAGACAGCGGGATGCTTGAGCCGTTCTCGACACTCAGTTGACCTTCGTCAGAAACCAGGCAGCGAAACTGGCCCCCGAGCGGAAACATCTGCTCTCCGTGGACCATGCCCGTCGAATTCGACGCGACCGAGAAACCGCGCAGCTCGCGATCTCCGACGGTTGAGAGCTTGACTTCCGCGGACGACTGGCCGGCGAGCCGCTCACGATCGGGCGAGAAAGGCAGTGCCACGGCCGAGGGGTCGTCGAGCTTCAGATCGTAGTCGCTGGAGAGCGATGTGTAGAGTGCCGTGTAGCGAGTCAGATGCGCTCGCGCGTAGTCCGGCTGAATCTCGAGCACGTCAATCTCGGTTTGCGCGCGGGCAAAGCCAATATCGAGCTGCGCGAGCCAGATCACCAGTACACCCCACACGATGGCCACCAGTGGCACGGCGATCCAGGCCCACTCCAATCGCCCCATGAGGCGAAAGATTGCCCAATTCAGCAGCACGACAACGACCAGGTAGATGCCGACCATTTTCAGCACGAACTCGCGCCGCGGAACCGAAATGCCCGCCGCGCTCTGCAGCGACGTCCGAGCGCCGTCCGACAACCAACTGAAATCGTTCCAGCCTGCCGTACCAGACTCGGCCTTGAGCTGCTGAATCGGATCCACTCCAGCATAGGTATTCCAAAGATCGGGATCCTCGGACGACATCTGAGAAAAACGAGGTGTCTGCGGATCGCGCTGATCGCGCGTCAGAATGCGCACTCCGGTCGAGAGCTCGGGATCGTACTCGTCGAGATCATCTTCGCCGCCGCTTGCGCTGACAAAGCGGAAACGCGGCTGATGCTCTTCGAATTGACGCGGAAGGCGTCCCAACAGGCAGGCGTTGAAAAAACCATCAAAGCTCGGCCAATTCACCAGGTCGAGTTCGGTGAGTCGAAATGCCGTGACGGTGATCCGGCCTCGACCGACGCGACGCTCGATCGCCAGGCCGGCGGTGTTCGGCAAGTAATTTGCCTGGGGATGCTTTTCGAGTTCGATGCCCGACCAGGGTGCATCGGCACGGCTGCCAAGCGCCTTGCTCGGGTCGCCATCGATCGTCCAAGCCGTGTGCAGTTCGGCGAGCCTGGCCTCGTCGAGTGGACCAGCCGCGCCACCGGTCGCGGGCAGATAGGGCTCCAGGAACGAGCCCTTCAGCGTATCGAGCGAGTCTGGACCACTGATCACCAGTCCGCCGCCCCAATGAATCCAATCGATGATCGCCTGCTGGTGCTCGGGCGAAAGTAACGTGGGCAGCGCTCCATCCCAGATCACGTAGGCGGTGCTGGTCCAGCCGACCATTTGCGACGGCAGTGCCAGCGGCTTGTCGAGCGGTGGAAAGAGGACGCGATAATTGAACGTGTCGAGCACGTTGGCCGGCGCATGGACGGTGGGCGGATGTATGGTCGGCAAATCGATCAACCAGCGATAGCGTGCCGACTGGGGCGAAAGCACGAGCATAAAATACTGAAAGCTAGGCATGTGCTGCATGATCTCGGGCACATGTTCGAGCTGCGTTCCACCTGCGCGTCCCTTGAGCGTCGTGGCGATCCAGGTTGAGCCGGTGATCGTGGCATTCGGTTTCGGCCGAGGCGGAAAGAAAAGCGTCTCCAGAGTTTTTCGCTGCCCTTTCGGAAGACTAGCCGCGCGGACCGTCGTTGCCCAAAAGGGATTGCGCTCCAGATCGGCGGGGCGCTGCTGCGCGTCTTGCGGCGTGGTGACGAGCGTGCCATCGAAGTCAAACAGATTGGCCCGCCCCTGCACCAGCACGCCGGCCCAATGCCCCGGCTTGCCGGCGAGATGGATACGCTGCTCTTCTTTCGAGTTCACGTCAAACGTCGAGCGCTCATTGGGCTCGGTGAACACGCGCATCTCTTCAAACGGCCGCTCAGGCCTCTTGTCCTTAAGCTTGGCGGCCGTCTGCTGGTTTTTCGCAGAGTTCCAACAGCCGCTCGTGACGAGCAGCAATGCCAGCAGTGAGACGACGCCCAGCGTACGAACCTTCCATGCTTTCGCGAACGGATTGCGGTTCATACGTGACAACTTGCCCGATGTGACAGTAGCGAAGCAGCGATTGCTCCGTTCGATTATAAGCTGAAGCCGAGTCAGCGTGGGGATCGGTCAGGGACGAGGGCGGCGTTTTGCGTAGTCTTCTGGCGTGTCGATGTCTTCGGAAATCGCCGAATCGCCAACTTCGACGTCCATGACCGGATGCCGGCGAGTCAGCACGTTCAGCCCCTCGTCGTTCGCCAGGGAGTGCACTTCATGGGCCAGCGACCAGGGGAACAACACCGGATGGCCGCGGCGCCCATGATGGGCCGCCGCGAAGATTCGTGCGGTTTCGTCACCGACGGCGACACCGGTCGCGTAGGCATCCAGCAAGGCATCGATCGCCTGGGAATGCAGGTTCGGCATATCCGCCGGGGCCACCAGCCACACATCGCCCGGGCCAGCGCCGAACTGCTCGACCGCGGCCTCCAGTCCGTAGCAGATCGAGTCTCGCATTTCGGCCGGGGCAGGGATGCGTCGTACCACGCAGGCTTCCTGGCATTCGGCGGCGAGAGCATCATCATCTGGATGAAGGACAACGATCACCCGATCCACGCGACTCGCCTTCCAGCGGCGCAGCACATGGCCGATCAGCGTCGTGTCGCCCCAGGGAAGCAGCAGTTTCGGGCTCCCCATGCGGCGACTTCGACCGGCGGCAGGCAGGATAGCGAACGATCGCACGAAGTGTCCCTTACGAAGTACGTTCGCCGCTTGCGCGTTCAGGCCGGCTATAGGCCGTGAGCAATCAAACGCTCACGGGTGTGATGGCCGGCGATGCCCAGGTTTCGGTGTGCGACCAGTTCGGCCAGGATGCTGACGGCGATTTCCATCACGGTTTGCGAACCGATGTCGAGACCGACCGGAGCATAAACCTCGCGTAACGTCTCGGCCGAGATGCCCTCTGCGCGGAGGTCGTCAAAGATCAGTTTGATCTTCCGCTTGCTGCCGATCATGCCGACGTAGCGTGCGCCGCGATTGACCAGGTGATAAAGCGCCTCTTCGTCGTGATTGTGCCCCCGGGTGACGATCAGGCAGTAGGTGCTGGGTGTGATTTCCAGGGCCGGCAGTACATCGCCGATCGTGCCCGAGATGCGGCGTTCGGCTTGCGGAAAGCGTTCTGCGGTAACGTATTCAGCTCGATCGTCAACGACCCAGACATCGAAGTCCAGATCGGCCGCCATGTTGCCGACTGCCTGCCCAACGTGCCCGCCGCCTACGATCACGAGCCGGCAACGTTCGAGCAGGGGTAAATAAGCCACGCCATGTGCGGCCAGCGGCTTGGGGCGCTCGGCCAGAGGCCGAAGGTTCTCGCGAATCGCGGGGGGCGCGTCCAGGAGTTCACCCCCACGGACTTGAACAAGCAACTCACCGTCGGCATCGAACAGGTAGCAGGCAGATGCCGTCAGGCCGCTGGCTTCGCCGTCGAATACGATGGCCTCGGTGCAACCTCGACCGCTGCTCGCCAGTGCTTGCAACTTGAGGTAGTACTCGCGCGCGGCGGGTTCTGAGAGCGGATCGATGATCACTTGCATCCGACCGCCGCAGATCAGGCCGTCGTCCCAGCCATAGTCGTCGTCGAGCTGGAACGTGGCTATCTCGGCGTTGCCACCCGAAAGAATTCCCAGCGCGCGACGTTTAACCTCGGCCTCGACGCAGCCGCCGCCAAGCGTTCCGGCCTGTGAGCCGTCGGCAAATACGAGCATTGCCGCGCCCGCCTTCTGTGGCGTCGAGCCGCGCGTCTCGACCAAGCGGCAGACTGCGACGGGACGACCGGTCTCGAGGTTGCTGATCAGTTGTGGGAGAAGTTCACGCATTTCGATTCCCAGTGCTTTCAATAAACCGCGGTGACGACTCCCACGTTCTCAGTTTTGTACCGGGATTATACCACCCTGCGGGCCCTGCTTCGACGGTCCGCTGCACCAAGTCACGAGCAATCCTTGTCACCTGCAATCCTTCTCAACCAGCACCTGACCGGATACCATGCACCATTGGCCTGAATCCTTCCGTCCGCCGCTTGCGTCCAGTATGTCCCAGCTCGATTCGCCACCCCATCGCCTTTCGCCCGAGCCGCTGCCCGAAAACCTTTCGAGCGTGCAGCCGGGAAGCGGTGTCTGCTACCAGTTGGAGCTTGCCTGGGGGCGCTGGCGTCGCTGGTATTTGCGGACGTTTCGCCAGGGCTATGTGGCGCGCATGGCGTCGCTGCGGCGCGGTTCAGACGAGGGCGCGCCGCACGAGATTCTCGATCCGCGCGATTTGAAGTATTGCCGCAACCGGGTTTCCTGCGACTGGTCGGCCGCGGACGATCCGTTTCGTTGGCGCGATCGGCTGCCGCTGGCTCGCTGGGGGCTGGCTGAAGTCCAGCTCATGGGCTATCCGCTCGTATTGCTGGCGGTTGTCGGCGCGTGGTTTCACTGGAGCCTGGCGATCGTGCCGGCCGTGCTGTTTCTGTTCGTGTTGTATTTCTTTCGCGATCCGCCCCGCCGGGTCCCCAGCGATCCGGGCCTGGTGGTATCGCCGGCTGACGGCGTGCTGGTTGAGATCTCACGCGTCGAACACGACGAATTCATCGGCGGGCCGGCCCTGCGGCTTGGCATCTTTCTGTCGGTGTTCAACGTGCACATCAACCGCGCCCCGGTGAAGTCGCGCGTCATCCGGCTGGTATATAACCCCGGCCTGTTTCTGAACGCACTGAAGGCGGAAAGCGCGATTCGCAACGAGAATCTGTGGATCGGCCTGGAAGAAGAGGCAGCCCCGCACCGACGCCTGATCGTCCGTCAGATTGCGGGACTTTTGGCCCGCCGCATCGTTTGCAACCTCCGCAGCGGCGAAGTCGTCGCCCGCGGCCACAAATTCGGCATGATCAAACTTGGCTCGCGGACGGAGCTTTTGCTGCCGGATGAGCCCGGGCTTGAGATCGTGGCCAAGATCGGTGATAAGGTTAAGGGAGGGAGCACAATCCTGGCCAGGCTCCCGGGTGCCAACGTCGATGCCGTTTGATCGTCACCGAACACGACGCGGCTCACTCAGGCCGCTTCCTCTCGAACCAGTCGCCAAACGTTTCTGGAAGTCGAGGCCCAACATGGGTCGAATCCGCACGGTCGCAGTCTTTCCCACAATGTTCACGCTCGCGAACCTGATCTGCGGGTTCTTCGCGATCGTCGTGGCCGCGCGCGTCGAGCGCCCCACTGAGCTCAATCCCCCGGAGGTCGTCGATAAGATTTCGTTTTCGAACCCGAAGACGTTCATGCAGCAGCTCGATCCGAAGAGCCAGACGCACAATGTGATGCTGAGCGGCTGGCTGATTTTTCTGGCAATGGTCTTCGATGCACTCGATGGTTATGTCGCGCGGCTTGCGCGCTCGAGCACCGATTTCGGCGCCCAACTCGACAGCCTTTGTGATGTGGTGTCGTTTGGCGTCGCGCCGGGATTTTTGTTAGTGAAGATGTGTCCCGCGTTTACCTATTCGCACGACAAGATCTGGCTCATTGCCGCGGCATTTGCCGCCTGTGCAGCGTTGCGTCTGGCGCGATTCAATGTCGAGACGGGCGAGAACGACGACCACATGAACTTCAGTGGGCTGCCGTCGCCCGCGGCGGCGGCATCCATCGCCGGCTTTGCCATTCTGTTCTATGAACTTCGCCAGTCCAGTACTCCGCTGATGTATGCAGCCGAGATCGACCAGGCAGTACAGATGGGGCTGCCGTTTTTCGCGTTGGGGGTTGCGCTTCTGATGGTCTCGCGGATTCCCTATCCGCATATCGTCAACCAGATGTTTCGCGGCCAGCGCAGTTTTGCCCACGTTGTGCTGTTGGTATTTGCGTTTGTGTTCATCATGTCGTTCCGCGGTTACTCGGTGCCGGTGCTGTGCGCGGCGTTTGTCCTGGTCGGGCCAATCCGCTACGCCTGGCACCGACTGTTCCTGCGCGAGCAGTCGCATGATCCGATTTTCTGACGTCCTGCTCGCAGGCAGCCGGTAATACGCAACGCCAATTGAAAAGAAGTTACTGCGACCGATGTTCACCGGCCTCGTTCAAGCATTGGCAACCGTCACACAGGTGACCCCGGCAGGACCTGGGAAACGGCTCGCCATCGAAGCGCCCACCCTTGCCAAGGCGGCGGCTATTGGCGACAGCATTGCCGTCAATGGTTGCTGCCTGACAGTCGTAAAAATCGCGGGCCCAAGTCTAAGCTTCGAGGCCGGCCCCGAAACCCTTTCGCGCACAAATCTCGGCGAACTCGCCGCGGGTAGCCAGGTCAACCTGGAACCGTCGCTGAGGGCGGGAGATCAGCTCGGCGGCCATTACGTCAGCGGGCACATCGAAGCCGTCGGCACCGTCGACGCCCGGCACGACGATGCCGAGTGGTCCACATTCTGGTTCCGCTTTCCGCGTGAACTGGGCCGATACCTCGTGAGCAAGGGATCCGCGGCCGTCGACGGGGTCAGCTTGACGGTCGTCGATGTCGAGCCTGAGAGGTTCAGCGTGCAATTGATTCCGCATACGCTCGCGGCCACCACGCTCGGAAAGCGGCGCGCCGGCGATCGCGTGAATCTGGAAACCGACCTGCTCGCCAAATACGTTGAAAAACTGCTGGCCGGTGTTCCTCGCTAGATCATTCACCCTAAAGGCAATTAATGCCCGGTCCGGCTACTCATCAAACGATCTCCTATTTGGCCCGTCGCTTTTCTGAGTCCGGCATCCGACTCAATCATCGCCATGGCCAGAATTTTCTGATCGACCTGAACCTGCTGCGAATGATCGCCGACAGCGCGCAGCTCGACAAGCACGACGTGGCCCTGGAAGTTGGCACCGGAACCGGCGCGTTGACCGGCATCCTCGCGCAGCGGGCCGCCGCGGTCGTGACGGTCGAGATCGATCCGCAGCTCCATCAACTTGCGCGCGAAGAGTTGCTGCCCTATGACAACATCACGATGCTGCTGACTGATGCTCTGAAGAGCAAGAGCCAGTTGGCCGAGGAAGTGATCGCAGCTGTCCAGAAACAACTTGCCGCGGAAGACGGGCGGCGGCTCAAGCTCGTGGCAAATTTGCCGTATAGCGTCGCCACGCCGGTAATGGCCAACTTGCTGCACTCTCCGATCGTGCCTTGCCTGAGTTCCGTCACCATCCAGAAGGAACTTGCCGATCGGATCGTCGCGGCGCCGGGCACGAAAGACTACGGCGCACTGGCCATCTGGATCCAGAGCCAGTGCCACGTGGAACTCGTGCGAACGCTGCCGCCCAGTGTTTTCTGGCCGCAGCCGAAAGTTACTTCCGCGATCGTCAAGCTCGAAATCGACCCGCAACTTCGCGGCAGAATCCCTGACTTGCAGTTCTTTCACGACTTTGTCCGTGCACTCTTTCTGCATCGGCGCAAGTTGCTGCGGGGCGTGCTCGTCAGCGCGCTCAAAGGAAAGCTCGAGAAGCCCGACGTCGACGCGATTCTGACGGAGACGGGACTCTCGCCCGATCAACGGGCCGAGCAACTGGACGTCGCGACAATGATCGCGCTCGGCGAGCATGTTCGCCGTCGCGTGGCCGTCTAGCGACATCGGTCCAAGGCCGGCCTCTCCGAGGCTGCCTCGTCCTAAGTGTTCAAACCCGCTCCTCGATCGGGTATGATGCCCGGTACTCCTCACCGATTCCCGATCCTGGGACACGATTATGAAATTCGTTGAAATTGACGGCGCAACACTGCTGAAACTGGCGGGCGAAGAAGAACTGGCAGGTCTCAAATCAGCCGGCGTGACGGCGCACAGTCAAGTGCGGATCAATCCGCAAGGAGATGTCGAGGTGCTCGAACGCGGCGAGTGGAGCATCATCGGGGGACTGCTGGGGGATTACGCCAACCGAATTCGGCATATGACGGGACTGGATTGGAGTTAACGAGCGACTGGCTGATTTGGCTCAACGGTTGCAGAAAATGTGCGACGAGGGAACGCCCAGATGTAAATCTGGGTAACATGGGTAGCATTTGCAAAATAACACATGGTCGTGTTAGCTTGTGAGGATCCAATTTGCCCATCGACTGGTAGCTTTGGGAAAGGCTTGTGCATTACACAAGCCGACGCGGCGAGGATGTCGGCTTGCACGGGCAAAGCAGGTCGATAGGAACCTTGCCGGCGGGAGAAACGGAAATCCTGCCGGCCGCTAAGTTGGCCGATGGTAGCATCTAGGCACCTTGCGCGTGCCGGCCCGAGCGCCTCGATTACCCGCCACTCGCAACATGAGTTACAAGTAGCCGTGCATCTCGATCATCTGCCGGGATCGTTCTTTGGTCCCTCGAATCTCGTTGACTTGCTGCAACACCGCGCGGCGCACTCGGCCAGCGCCTCGGCGTTCATCTATCTTGTCGACGGCGAGACTGAGGAAATTCAGTACACGTGTCAACAGCTCGATCGCCAGGCACGCGCCATCGCCGCGCACTTGCAGCAGCAAGGGCTGGAAGGTGAACGAGCCCTGTTGTTGTATCCGGCTGGCCTGGAATTCATCGCCGCGTTCTTCGGCTGTTTGTATGCCGGGGTGGTTGCCGTGCCGGCGTATCCGCCGCGCCGCAATCGTTCCCTCTCGCGTATTCAAGCCATCGCCGATGACGCGCAAGCGCGGATCGCGCTCACGACTTATGCCGTGTGGGAACGCGTGCAGCCGGTGCTCGATCAGACGCCCGATCTGCAAAAGATCGAATGGCTCTCGACGGACCGGATGCCCGAGGGACTGGAGAACAACTGGCGGCTGCCCGACGTGCATGGCGACACGCTGGCGTTCCTGCAGTACACGTCCGGCTCGACGGGTACGCCCAAGGGCGTCATGCTGACCCACGCTAACCTGATGCACAACTCGGCGCAGATCGCCTACGCCTTTGAACACACCCGCAGCGGCAGCGGCGTATTCTGGCTGCCCAGCTATCACGACATGGGCCTGATCGGGGGCATCCTGCAGCCACTGTTTATTGGCCGGCCCAGCGTGCTGATGAGCCCGATGGCCTTTTTGCAGCGGCCGTTCCGCTGGCTGAAAGCGATCTCGCGATACCGGGCCACGATCAGCGGTGGACCGAACTTCGCTTACGACTTGTGCGTGCGGAAGATCACGCCCGAACAGCGAGCGCAACTCGACTTGAGCAGTTGGAACCTGGCGTTCAATGGGGCCGAACCGGTTCGGGCCGAAACGCTCGACGCGTTTACCAGGATGTTCGAGCCCTGCGGGTTCCGCCGTACGGCGTTTTATCCCTGTTATGGCATGGCCGAGGCGACACTGATCGTCACGGGCGGGTTCAAGGCGGCGCTCCCCGTCGTACGCACGTTCGACGCCGAGGCGCTTGAGAACAACCAGGTTGTAGACGCCTTGGCCGACGAAGAAGGCGCTCGCGAAATGGTAGGTAGCGGCGGCAAGCTGCTGGATCAGCGGATTGTCATTGCCCATCCCGAGAACATGACCAGCGTGCCTCCGGATCAGATCGGCGAGATTTGGGTCGCGGGGCCTAGCGTGGCGCAAGGTTATTGGAACCGTGCCGAAGAAACGGAGCGGACGTTCCGTGCGTATCTGAAAGACACCGGCGAGGGTCCGTTCCTGCGTACGGGCGACCTGGGCTTTATCCAGGACGGTGAGCTGTTCGTGACGGGTCGTTTAAAAGACCTGATCATCATTCGCGGCTTGAATCACTATCCACAGGACATTGAAGCCACGGCCGAGCGGGCTCACCCGCGCGTGCGACCGGCGAACGGAGCTGCGTTTGCTTGCGAAATCGACGGCGTGGAACGGTTGATCCTGGTGCAGGAGATCGAACGCGGTCAGGCCGATGCGTTGGTCGAAGTCGTCGAGGCGATCCGCAAGGCGGTCGCCGGCGAGCATGAGCTCAACCTGGACGCCGTCGTGCTGATGAAGGCCGGTTCCATCCCCAAGACGTCGAGTGGCAAGATCCAACGCCACGCCTGCCGGCAGGAGTTTCTTCAGGGCACTCTGGAATCTGTCTATCAGTGGCAGCTTTGGACGCCTACCTCGTCTGCGCTGTCCGCCGCTCCCAATACCAGTCCGCCCGCAGCCCCGTCGGCCGAAAAGCAACCAGCGCCGCAGACTCCCCCCGCGGAAAAGGCGGCCGACGACGCACAAGCCGACATGAGCACGGTCGAGATTGTGATGGAGCACGTGAGACGCGTCGCCAAGGAACGGGCCGTCGGATTGACACTGGACGCATCGATTCCCGAGCTCGGTCTGGACTCGCTGGAGCGGATGGAAATCGTGGCCTCGCTCGAAGAAACCTACGGCGGGCGCTTTCCGGAGGATGTCCTGCCGCAGATCGAAACGGTTCGCGAAGTAGCCGCCGCGGTCGAAACTTACCTCGGCAAGAAACCGCCAGAGCGGACGCCGCGCGAAGCAGCGTCCGAGATATCGCCCGAGACTTATCGTTTCGACCAGTTCCCCGAGTACCGCCGCCTGCGCACCCAGATGGAAATGACGTACGCGGCCGGATATCGCAATCCGTTCTTTACGGTCCACGAGCGCGTGATCAACGACACCACGTTGATTGACGGCCGCGAGATGGTCAGTTTTTCCAGCTACAACTACATCGGCACCTCGGGCGACCCGCGCGTCGTGGCGGCCGTAAAGCGTGCCGTCGATCGCTATGGCACCAGTGTCTCGGCCAGCCGGCTGGTTTCGGGCGAGAAGCCGATCCATCGCGAACTCGAACAGGCGCTGGCCGACTTTATTGGCGTCGACGCGGCCCTGGCGATGGTTGGTGGTCATGCCACGAACGAAACCGTGCTCGGTCACATGTTCGGCCCTGGCGACCTGATCTTGCACGACGCGCTAGCGCACAACAGCATCATCCAGGGTTCGATCCTGTCCGGAGCTCGCAGGCGCTCCTTCCCGCACAACGACTGGCGCGAGCTCGACAGGTTGCTGGAGGAATTGCGCCCCACCTATCGCCGCGTCGTGATCGCGATTGAAAGCGTCTACAGTATGGACGGTGACATCGCCGATCTGCCGCGGTTCATCGAGGTCAAGAACCGGCACCATTCGCTGCTCTACGTCGACGAAGCCCATTCCGCCGGCATTCTCGGCGAACGCGGACGTGGCATCGCTGAACATTTTGGAATCAATGCGCGCGATGTCGACATCTGGATGGGAACGCTCAGCAAAGCATTCGGCAGTTGCGGCGGCTATATCGCCGGTGCGCACGCGTTGGTTGAATATCTCAAGTACACCGCGCCCGGTTTCCTGTTCGCGGCCGGCATGACACCCCAGAATTGCGCGGCGGCATTGGCTGCTTTGCGCCTCTTGCAAGCCGAACCGGAACGCGCGGCTCGGCTACGCGAACGTGCGGCATTGTTCCTCAAGCTGGCGAAGCAAAAGGGGCTCGACACGGGTCTCAGCGAGGGGACGCCAATCATCCCGGTGATCCTGGGCAACTCGCTCGATTCGTTACGCCTGTCGCAGGCGCTGTTTGACCGTGGCATCAACGTGCAGCCGATCTTGCACCCGGCGGTCGAGGAGAAAGCTGCCCGCTTGCGGTTCTTTATCACTTCGGAACACAGCGAGCGGCAGATTCGCGACACCGTCAACGCAGTTGCCGAGGAGCTTCGCAAGATCGACCCGCGATACCTGCGCGGCATCGTCAGCGTCAACGGCATTCATGCGCCGGCGGCCTCGACACCCGCCGAGGCCCGCTAGCTTGCGAAGGCGAGCTTCAAACGTACCCGTTCTCGCGGAACCATTGCCAGGCGTCGGTGGCGGACTGGCGCAGCGGGCGAACTTTATAGCCCAGCTCTGACTCGGCCTTTGCGCTCGAGAAATTACGTTTGCGGCTGGCGATGGCCGTGGCAGCGCTATTGACGATCGGCTCGCGCCCGGTGAGCTTCCCCGTGATGTCGCCGACGTAGCCCGCGCCGTAGCGAATCAGCGGACCGATGGGAAACACAGGGGGCGTTCCGCCGCTGACCTCCGCAAAGATCCGCCAGGCCTGGCGATAGCTGAGCATGTGGCCGCCCAGAATGTAGCGCTCGCCCGGCCGTGCTCGCTCGAAGGCAGACACGATACCATCGGCCACGTCGCGGACATCGCAGAAACAGTTGCCGCCGGTCGGAACCCACAGTCCCCAACCGCGCGCCACGGAGAGCAGCATCTGTCCTGACGAAGGCTTCCAGTCGTACGGACCGATCATGAACCCGGGATTGACGATTGCCGCCCAAAGCCCCTGACGAACCAGATCGCGAACGACCTGCTCGGCGGCACGCTTGGTAACGACATACGGAATGCGGATCCCTTCATCGATGGTTGTCTCTTCATTCACGGGCGCGCCGCCGCGCCAGACCGCCAGGGCGTCGATGGTCGAGACGTGGACCATGCGGGCGCCAAGAGCGTGGGCTGCCTCGGCGACATTTCTGGTGCCCTCGACGTTGATGGCCTGCGCTTCGGCCAGGCCCGACCAGCCAATGTGGACCGATGCGGCGGCATGCACAACCGCGGATGCTCCGTCGAGGGCCCGGCGAACTGCGGCCGAGTCGCGCACATCCCCTTCAAACCGCTCCACTTGGGGCAAATCGGCCAGCGGGCGCGGGTCGGCGGTGGCCCTTGCGAGAACGCGCACCGAGCGCCCCGCGGCAACCAATCGCCGTACGACGTTGTTTCCGACGAGGCCGGTGGCGCCCGTAACCAGCGTAATCATTACGACGTGCCTGTTCCGAATTTCACGACGAAATCTAGCGAAGCTGCGCGGTTGTGAAGCGTCAGGCCAGCATGACAGAGCTGTTCAAACGGGGCAATTCAAAATACAATGCCACAAGTGCAGCACGGGTATCAAGGTCTCAAGTCGCGAGGTCCAAGGTGTTAACTGAGCAAGAAGTGTCCCGAAGTTGGGCGCGGTTGTTCACGGGTGAGAAGTCGATCGAAGCATTTGCGAAGGCCGAGGCGCTGCTCGACGAGCTGCGTCCGGAGAGCCCGCTGCGTCATCGATTGTCTTGCGAGTTGGAAGAGCTACGTGAACTGGCCGAGCAGAACTAGTTTCGCTCGCGGCTTAGTCGCGTCCGACGAGCAGTTGTGAAAATGCAGAAGTCCTGGTGACGGCCAACAGCCATCGCCAGGACTTCTACGTTTTGTGCTACTACCGATCCCGCTGAGCGTTCTCGTTTAGCGGTTGATCGCCACGCCAAAGTCCAGACCGTTGGTCCAGAAGATCTGGTCGGTGTTCCGCTTGATCCCGATCAGGTTCACGGCGTCGTAGTCGATGCTGTTGCTACCCCGCGAGACGTTGCCCACGACCAGCCCCGTGTAACCGACCGTGATGTTGACCGCCCGAGTTACGTTGTAAGCAACGTTGAATCGCATTTCACCCATCGGCGAAAAGGTCGTGGTGTATTCCTGGATATCCGATCCGAGGCCGCGGAAGTTGGACGCCAAATTGTCGTTCTGAGCTGCTTGGTTGATCGCAGTCAGCGATCCAATGTTGGTTTTCAGCTGCAGGTTCTGGAAGTTGGCGGCGGCCAGAAAGCGGGCCGACATCGAGGTGATCCACCGCTGACGCTCTCGGAACAGGCGGAAACCGATTTGGGGGCCGATCAGATTGTTATTGGCTCGCATGCTCCAGGTGGTCGCGTCGAAGATGTTTCCCGAGAACGAGGCAGTCGTCGGATCGAGCAACTCCGAGGGGCCAACCGGAGGCTGGTAGTTGAACCCCTGGAGCGTGATTGTTTCGCTACTATTGCCGTTGCCGGAAAGACTGGCGGAGAACGTGTCGTTGATGTTGAACCACCGCACACCGTAAAGGACTTCGAAAAACGCCCCGTTGTGCAATTGGCGTGCTCGGTAAAACCGCGACAGTTCAACGCCGTTTAACTGCAAGACGTTTTTCATCAGCAGTTCATCCGCGGTGGCCGGAATCGGTCCAACATTAACAGGCACTTCAATGTCCGGGTCTCTGTTCAGCGGGAAGTTCACAAATGCGTCCGTGATTCCGTTCGGGTCGCCGAGCATGAAGGCCGGCTGATTGTCAACGCGATAGGTGCCCTGGCTGACGTGATCGAGGATACTGACTAACCAGCCGTAATCGTCGACGTCGGTGTAGCCGAGTTCCCAACGGTTACCCCACATGCCGTGGGCTGTGATAAACCGGTTGTCAACGCTCGGTCCATTCGGGAAGAACGAACCCAGCATCGCGTCACCAGGGAAAAACGGGATGGGCCCAGTTTCGCTGCCGATGTAGGCTTTCTCCGGCGAAGCGGGCGACCAGTACAGTCGCTCGTAGCTGAAGAAGAACCCGATGTTCGGTTTGGGGCCCTTGCCGTAGCTGCTCGTCTCCGACGGGGCGAACCAGTCGAATTCCGGTTCGAAGCCCACCGGCTTGAACGGGTTCAAACCGTGGTCGCGCGGAGCCGACTCGGCAAACGGCGCGCTGCCATTTTCATAGGTGGGGGTCGGCGTTTGATATTGCACGCCCGAGTGAGCGGGCTGAGCACTGGCGATTTCGGCCAACGAAGCGAGCGCTCCAAGCGCCAACAGCCAGACTGCCGTACGTCGAATGAACATAGTTCGCATCCACCTTGGCTCGCACTGTTAATTGCCGCGCGGTCTGCCCTCACACACCGAGAGCCCGCGCATTGGGTGTGACGGATTTATCGGCCATGCCTGTCGCGCCAATTAAGTAAGAGTGGCAAACTCTACCGAAAAAATCGGTCGTAGGGCCCACGAACTCAATAAGCCAGGGAATCTGGCGAAGACATGCTGACGAGGTCGACGCCCCGGTGGCGAGTCGTTGCTGGCAGACTCGCCGCCAAAACTCCCGAGCGGAACACTGAAAGACGTGAAGTGTGGCCGCGCAGGCGAGGGCGTGGGGCCAGGAAATAGCAAAATCGGGTCGCGAGGTCGAGCGAAGTCGCCTCGCAGGGCAAAGTTTGTCGCGGAAATCCACGGCGCCTATACTTCCGGTTGAAAAGCGAATAGGTCCTAGATTCACTGGTTTGCGCCGCAGACCAATTCGATCCCCGCCCAAGAAGGAGGCCGAGCCATGAAGCGTCGCCACCCGCTGTTTCTGCTGGCACTGATGGTCACGCTCGCGACCCTTCCGGCGGCCCGGGCCGAAGACCAGGATACGACGGCGGAAAAGCCCGACGCCCGGCCCAAGTACATCCGAATCTCACGAGATGCCGACGAGAATCCGCTAGCACTGCAAACGGCGATTGTCGAGTTCGTGCCCGCTGATCCAGACAAGGGAGATCTGCGGGTCGACCTGATCGGGGCCGTGCACGTAGGCGAATTGAGCTACTACGAGGCCCTCAACAAGGCGTTTGAGAGCTACGACGTCGTGCTCTACGAACTTGTGGCGCCAGACGGCACGCGCGTGCCCAAAGGCGGCAAGTCCAGCGGCCACCCCGTCGCCATGCTGCAGAACGGCCTGAAGGGCATGCTCGGCCTCGAGCATCAGCTGGAGCAGGTGGACTATTCCAAGGAAAACCTGCTGCACGCCGACATGTCGCCCGAGGACTTCGCCAAGTCGATGGAAGACCGCAACGAGAGCTTTCTGGGAATGTTCGCTCGCATGTGGGGCCAGGCGATCGCTCAACAAAGCACGCAGAAAAATCGCACCTCGGACATCGACGTGCTAGCAGCGATGTTCAGCCCGAATCGCTCGTTCGCCATGAAGCGGGTGATGGCCGAGCAATTTGAGAACGTCGAGGGGGTGATGGAAGCGCTCGAAGGCAAGGACGGCTCGACCATTATTACCGAGAGGAATAAGGTCGCGCTGAAGAAGTTGTCTGAACAAATTGCCGCCGGCAAAAAGAAGATTGCGATCTTCTATGGAGCAGGGCATCTGGGCGACATGGAAAAGCGATTGCTCGGCGATGAATTCGAGCTGAAGCGCTCGGGCGAACAGTGGCTTGACGCTTGGAATCTTACGAAAACGCCCGCTCCGGCCAAAGCCGTTCCTGAAGCGGAGAAGAAAGCGGCCTGACGCGCAAAGGGGCAGATTAAAAAATCAGCCTGGCAGCTCCGGAATAACTTCTCCTTATAGCGCCGCCCACGAGCGGTAAGCACTCCCACCTGCACGAAACTCGCGCATGCGCAGAGTTCGCTTTACACCCCCGGCGCGATGACGCATACTATCGGGCCGCCCGCCGCGACGATGTGCCTCCAGTTGGCGCGGCCGGTGTTCTTTGTCGAGTCAAGGGTGGGCAATGGCAGGCCTCTCGGTCAACGAGATTACAACCTATCGCTGGACGTTCGATCAGGATGTCGCTCGCTACCGTGCGGCCGGCATCGAAGCGATCGGCGTGTGGCGGCAGAAACTGGCGGACTACGGCGAACCACGCGGCATCGATCTGCTCCGCGAGTCCGGCCTGAAAGTATCGAACCTGCTCTGGGCCGGTGGCTTTACCGGCAGCGACGGCCACAGCTACGAAGAGAGCATCGATGACGCGCGCGAGGCCATTCGTCTGGCCGGTGCGCTCAAGGCCGATTGTCTGGTCGTCTACAGCGGCGGCCGCAACGGGCATACGCAGAATCACGCCCGACGTCTGTTCGCCACGGCCCTGCGCGAACTCCTACCCGAGTGCGAACAGCGCGACGTCGTGCTGGCCGTCGAGCCGATGCACCCCGTTTGTGCGGGAGAGTGGACGATTCTGACGGGCCTCGACGAAGCCTTGGCACTGGTCGACGGAATTGGCCACCCCCGTATCAAGCTCGCGTTCGACACATACCACTGGGGGCACGATCCGGCCATTCTGGAGCGTTTGCCAGAACTTGCGCCACACATCGCGGTGGTCCACCTCGGAGACGGCCTGGCTCCGCCCGACCGCGAACAGAATCGCTGCTGCCTGGGCGAGGGCAAACTGCCCTGGACGGACATCGTGCGCGGACTGGATCGGGCCGGTTATCGCGGGCACTATGATGTTGAGCTGATGGGCGAAGCCGTGGAACATCGCGACTACTGCGAACTGCTGCAGAAGTCGAAGTGCGCCTTTCACCGCTTGCTGGCATCTTGCTAAGCGTGGCAGCGAGGCTTGCCGCCGCAGCTTAGCACAGGCGATTCAGTCCGTTGAGCGCCGCCACACGATAGGCTTCCGCCATCGTCGGATAGTTGAACGTCGTATTCGTGAAGTACTCAATTGAGTTGTGCGGCGCCGGCTGGGCCATGATTGCCTGGCCAATGTGCACGATCTCGGCTGAGTTCTGGCCGATACAGTGAATGCCCAGCAGGGCCATCGTCTCGCGGTGGAATAGCAGCTTCAGCATTCCGACGGTCGAGCCGGTAATCTGTGCCCGGGCGAGATGCTTGAACTGTGCTTTGCCCACTTCGTAGGGCACGCGTTCTTCGGTCAGCTGCTGCTCCGTCTTGCCCAGCGAAGAGATCTCTGGGCTTGTGTAAATTCCCGTGGGGATGTTTTCGACCAGGTAATGATTCACATCGCCACAATAGTGGCTGGCGGCGAAGCGTCCTTGGTCATAAGAGGCGCTGGCCAGCGAAGGATAACCGACCACGTCTCCCACCGCGTAGATGTGCGGCTGGGAGGTCTGGTAATGCTCGTTGACCTCGATCTGACCGCGATGATTCGGCTTCACGTCGATCGCTTCCAGGTTGAGCTGTTCGGTATTGCCGCTGCGGCCATTGGCCCACAGCAAAATCTCGGAGCGAACTTTCTTGCCGCTCTTGAGATGCATGATGACACCCTCGTCCGTGGCCTCGACGTGGTCGTACTCCTCGCTCTGCAGAATCCGCACGCCGTTCTCAGAGAGGTGGTAGCTCAGCGCCGAGACAATCTCATCGTCGAGGAACGACAGCAATCGATCGCGGGTGTTGATCAGGGTCACGCGCGCCTGCATGTTGCGCCACATCGAGGCGTACTCGCAGCCCACCACTCCGGCGCCATAGATGGCAATGCTGCCGGGCGTGCGATTGAGCGAAAGCAGGGTATCGCTGTCGAAGATGTTCGGATGCGTGAAATCGACATCCTTGGGCCGATAGGGGCGCGAACCCGTGGCAATCACAAACGCTTTGGCCGAGACTCGCTTCACGATGCTGCCGGGATGCGTAACTTCGATCGTGTGCGGATCGACAAAGTGGGCCTCGCCGGGAATCAGGTCGACGTCGTTGCGCACGTAAAAACCTTCGCGCAGATCGACCTGCTTGGCGATCACCGCGTTGGCCGTGGCCAGAAGCTCGGGAAAGCTGAATCGCGAAGTCGCTTCGAGCTTCGAGGCGATGCGGATGTTGTGGCACAGATTGGCATGATAGATCGCCTGCCGGAGGGCCTTACTGGGAATTGTGGCCCAGTGCGTGCAGCCGCCACCGACGGATTTGAAGCGTTCAACCGCGGCAACTCGGAGGCCGTTCTTGGCGGCTCGCATCGCCGCGCCCTCACCACCGGGGCCGGTGCCGATTACCACGAAATCATACTGCTGCGTTTCCACGTTCGATCATGCTCCTTCGGAGGACAACGAGCGGCACACGCATCTCCCCCCCGACGCAGCGTTTTCCGAAGACCAGCCCAGGACTTCCC
>Ga0169931_10002135_pt1 | contig 32391 bp, 22 predicted proteins | sample Kivu_15m_20L_FD_129675 | JGI IMG/M metagenome (GOLD analysis project Ga0169931, IMG submission 129675) | Freshwater microbial communities from Lake Kivu, Western Province, Rwanda to study Microbial Dark Matter (Phase II) - Kivu_15m_20L... | ecosystem: Environmental > Aquatic > Freshwater > Lake...
CTTACTTGGCGTTTTTCTACCTATCCCAAGACTTCACGGCGTTGCCGGACGTAGTCCCAGACAACGAAGCGGTCGAGGTCCTCGCCACCGGTGAAAAAGACGCGACCCTTGGTGCTTTCAGCTAACTTCTGCGCGAAGCGAACGTCGTCCTCCGTCTGCGACCAAGACGGTACCAGGAACATATTGATTGTGATCCCTTCTCGACTGCACAACTGAGCCTCCCGCACCGTCGCCTGCTCAGTGACCGGGTGTGGAGGATAGAGCAGGTAGAGTTGCGATTCGTCGAAATGTGCCGTCGGCAGCCCGTCGGTGATCACGATAATTTGGCGGTTGGGCGTGTTCTGAACCGAAAGCAGCCGCCGAGCCAAATTCAAAGCGTGCTGCATATTGGTAAAGTGCGGGTGCACCATGTGCTCGCTCGCCCGGGGAGAGCTCATGTCGTACCGCAACTGAACAAACGACTGGTGCAACGTCACCGGCTTGGGCATCAGCTCGATAATTTCAGCTGGTGTCCGGACTTTGGCAAACGAATACATTTCGATGAAGCCGAGATAGTCACCGGGATACTCGCTGCGAATCAGTCCATCGAGCGCCAGAGCCATCCGTTTGACGTTGATGTACTGGCCGTCGTAGCGCATCGATCCGCTCATGTCCATGATTACGACCGTCGCCGCTTTCGGATTGTTCCGCGTGCGGTGGATTACGATATCTTCGGAGTTCAGCTTCAGCGGCAACCCCGGGCCATTTCGGACCAGCGAGTTGATAAACGACTGCGGCAAATCCATGTTGGTGATCGAATCACCGAACTCGTACGGCTTGGTCTGCTCCATTTCGACGGCACCTTCACCGATGATATTGCCGGTGTGACGTCCAGTGCGTCCCGCTTTCAGCTCGCTGAAGATTCGGCTGAGCAATTTCCCTTGGAACATCCGCAGCGCCTTCGGTGTCAACCGAAACTGCCCATTGGCGGCTTCCAGTCCCTGACGCTCGGCCGCTTCTTTGACATAGTTGTCGATCATCCGCTGCATTTCTTCCAGCTGCTGGATATCGCCCGGTTCGACAAACTCCGAGAGCTCCTCAAGATCGATGTAGCCGATTTGCGCGTTTTGTTGAGCTTCGTCAACTTGCCGCAGCAGTTCGTCGATCCGCTCAAGTTCCTCTTTAATCTCCAGCGCTTGCGGGATCGTCATCGACTCCCGGCCGGTGAAGTTGTACTTCGAGGCGAGCTCGTCAATTTGATACTTATCGCCCAGCCGCTCCATCACGTTCATGATATGCTGAGCGAAAGGGCTGGAATCGTCGCCGGCTTGATACCAGATCTCTTCGAGGTCGATCAGCTGCTCCGACTCGATCGCTTCCTTGTAGGCTTTGCGCAGCCTGTCCGGAGGCTGTGGACCGGTCTTGGACTTCTTCTCGAAGACCCGCTTGGCTTCTTGCTGGACGGAATTCGTTTCGTAAGTTTCAAGGATCCGACGTTTTCGCTCCATCAGAATGGCGCGAATCATATCGAGGCTTGGACCGAGCTTAAATTGGTTCGGGTCCAGCTTCACGGCGCGAGCTAGTTCTTCTTCGGTTAGGGGACGAGCGTTGCCGAACGCGAGCATCCGCTCCATCATCGGCGAGACGAGGTCGACCGGCTCAGCCGTCGGGCTGGGAAATTTCTGCGGGTCATACTTTTGGTAAGTATGCACCACACCCCCAACTGATTTGCGTTTCGGATCCACGCGTCACCTCACTTTAAAAAAACAACCGCCATCGAGTCCACCGCTCACCTGCGCGTCGAGTGCCTTGGAACTAGGTCTCGTAGGTCACATGCCCGCGCGATTGGGAACGCGAAATCATGTCGAGTGCGTACATCCCAGCGAGGACAAACTCGACGCAGGAGGCTCGCACGGCGGGGTCCTGGGCAGCATTCACCTCGAAAGCCTTGCTCCAAACATCCGGTACGCGTTTCAGCAGGGCTTCGTAGCGTTCCGAGGGGACGAGATCGCCGACTTCGATTTTGACACCCTTGGCGAAGACATTGGTAATGGCCTCCAGTCCATGCTGCGAGACGTACTCCTGGAAGACCGTCTTGATCGCTTGGGCAATGACGGCGTCGATCACCTGTCGTTCGCCCATCTGATGGGTTCCCATCAGGTCGAGTTCGAGTTTGCCAAGCGCCGAAGAATAAATATGGCCGAGGTCGCTGATGCGAGGCACGGCCGGCCGCTCGCCCAAGATCACCCCGCGCTGGCGGGCGCTGGCGATCATCGTGCGGTAGTTTGCAGTGCTGAACCGGGCGCTGACGCCGGACTGCTGGTCAATGTACTTCGACTTGCGAGCCTCAATCGTGATCTGCTCGCAGATCTCTTTCATGAAATAAGGCACCTTGACCGGGAAAGCTCCCTCGAGGTCGAAGCTGCTCTCCTGATCCATGATCTGAATGCCCAGTTCACGCTCTCGCGGGTAGTGGGTCTGAATCAGCGAACCGATCCGATCCTTGAGCTGCGGGATCACTTTGCCGCTTCGGTTGTAAGTCGACGGGTTGGCGGAGAACAGAATCAGCACGTCGATATCAAACTTGATTGGATAGCCGCGAATCTGGACGTCGCGTTCCTCGAGGATATTGAACAAGCCGACTTGGACCAGTTCATCGAGTTCCGGCAATTCGTTGATTGCGAAGATGCCGCGGTGCATTCGTGGGATCAAGCCGAAGTGCAGCGCCTCTTCCGTCGACATGCTGACGCCGCCAGCCAATTTGGCGGGGTCGATCTCGCCAATGATGTCGGCGAATTTCGTACCGGGAGCAAGTCGCTCGGCGTACCGCTCTTCACGAGGCCACCAAGCGATCGGGACTTCGGCCGGATCATGCTCCGCCAGGAACTTTTTCGCGACGGAACTGAGCGGATTGAGTGGGTCCTCGTGAAACGGGGCGCCGGGGATGTCGAGGTAGGGGACGTAGGGGTCGAGAAAGCGGACCAAGTTGCGCATCAAGCGGCTTTTGGCTTGTCCCTTCTCGCCCATGAACAGCATGTCGTGCCCGGCGAGGATCGCGATGTTGATCTCGGGAATCACCGTGTCGTTGTAGCCGACGATTCCAGGAAACAGCTCTTCGCCACTTTCCAGGGCGCGGAGAAAATTGTCGCGCAGCTCCTGCTTGACCGATTTGGAAACCCAACCCTCGGCAATCAAGTCGCGAAGATTGGTCGGACGGGATACGGTTGCCACTGCCATGTTCACTCACCATTACCGAATAAAGAAAAAATTTGAGTCCACATTATACGTTGTTTATTGGCTCTACCTGACGCTGCGAAAGTTCGTCGGCAAGTCGCCCTCCACGTGAGGCTCGCGATCAGTAACTGTCCGCTGCCTTTACAGCCAACTGTGGGCCATTTTCTGGCCTCTGCTATTCCGCAAATCGCCTCGTCTCATTCCGCCGACCTACGCGAGATTCCTCGCAAACTTGAGCTGCAATCGGTGCGGCGAGAGCTGGACACTTTCGGACAACCGGATTCCGCCCAGCCAACTAACATCAAGACGCTCAAGTGAACGTTTCGATTCAGATCGGGCGGCGGCAGAGCCGAAGCGATTTATCGAGTTGCTCGCGTCTCCTCTCAGACCGAAGTTGACCGCGTTCTCCCGAGACTCGATGATGTTGAGTCCAGTGTCGCGAGAGGCTCTCCCGTACCCCGGCTGCAACTTTCTATGGACTCCAAACCCCAAGTCGACTTCCTCTACTTTGATCTCGGCAAGGTGCTGATCGACTTCTCGTATGAAATCGGAGCCCGTCGACTCTCAGAGCTCACAGGTCGACCGATACCACAGCTCCTCGCCACGATCTTCGGTGGCCCGAACCAGATTGCTTACGAGACGGGGCTGATTGAAACAGCAGATTTTGCTCGGGAGATTAACCAGCAGTTGGGTACGGACGTTCCGGAACCGCTGCTAGTTCAGGCTGCGACGGAAATTTTCTGGCCGAATTGGCAAATCATCCCGCTGGTAGCGTCGTTGGCCCGAGCCGGCTGGCCGCTGGGAATTCTCTCCAATACTTGCAGCGCTCACTGGGAGTATGTGACGGCTAACTACCGATTCTTGAAGCATTTGTTTGGCGGCCCGGTGATCCTCAGCTACGAAGTTCGGGCGATGAAGCCGGCGGAGCCGATCTACGCGGTGGCCCAGCGGCTGGCGGGTGTCGACGCGCAGCGAATCTTCTTTGTTGACGATCGCGCTGAGAATGTTGAAGGGGCGCGGCAGTTCGGGTTTCAGGCGGTGCTTTACGAAAGCGCTATACAAACCGCGGCCAGCCTTAGCCAACTGGGCGTCCATTTTGACTACTGAGCAACCACAAGGGATGCCAAAGAGCAACGCCTTGCCTTGTTGAAACAGGCCAGCCGCTCTTCTAGAATTCCAGCCTTCACTTCTGTGCTCAAGAGGTTTACTCAGAGATGGCTGCCGCGACTCCAATCAAAATTGTGAAACGAGCTCTCTGGCGGCCCGGTTGGTATCGCTTGGACCAGCCGATCGGGGTCGGCCAGTTCGGTCGCTTTGCATTCTTTAACCCGGCCGCGGACCCTTCCAGCCAGCCTGTTTTGCCAGAGAACGGCTTCGGCAGCGGGCCGATTGAATTGCAGTTCTTTAACCGGACGATTACCGACCAGAAGCATCCGCTGTTTCGGTTTGCCCGAGTGCTGGAGATCATCCACCCCCAACTCGGTCCACTGGAGCGAGTCGACACCTCGGGGCTGGACTACGTGTTCAAACCAGCCGATGGCGAGGAGATTTACGTCAACGCCGAAGAAGAGCCCGGCGTGGCCTACGACTTTGACCAGCCGGTTGGCGATTGGTCACTCTTGGTAACGCTCGATGACGTGTCCGAACCGATTGCAGACGCAGTGGTTTAGGCGATCGATGAGGCCCATGGGACTTTTGAGACTTCTGGGACCATTGGTAAGTCGTTTATTCGCGGCGAAATCGCAAGTCCATTTTGAAAAGGCGAAGATCTCGCATTCCGCATTCTGCATTCCGCCCTACACCGCCTCGACGCTCCAGTGTCGCCGGAAAATAAAGTACGCCGCACCCAGTAAACACAATCCTGCCCAGAGGTAATCCCAAGTCAAACGCTCGCGGAAATAAAATATCGCAAACGGGACGAAAACGCTGAGCGATATGATTTCCTGCAAAATTTTCAGCTGGCCCAGTGACATCACTTGGTGGCCAATTCGATTGGCGGGGACTTGCAGCAGATACTCCAGCAACGCCACGCCCCAACTGAAAAGCGCGGCAATTATCCAAGGCCGGCTCTCCAAGTCCTTGAGGTGTCCGTACCAGGCGTAGGTCATGAACAGATTACTGCAGACGAGCAGCGCAATCGTCGTCAATGTGGGCATTGTTTGCACAGGTCAGCGACCTGACCCGCGAACAGTGTGTCGGCTTGCGAGCCATTTACATTACAGACGCTTCTTCAGCCACCCTGTCGAGCGCGTCAGAATCATAGAACAGCCGAGCGATCTGGTCGGTCAGTTTTGCGAGATAGGCGGTCTCGAACTGCCGCTCGGTGGTTTGAATTGCCGGACGTCCATTCGGAGGGAAGGTGTAGTCGGTAGCTCCGGTGGAGTAAACCACTTTGCCACCTTGGGAAATGTCGTAAACAGTGACGGTCAAATCACAGCGGCCCTTGTAGAGCGTCTGGCCTTCTTTAATGGTATACGAACCGAGATCGATTGCGACCACCATGTCCGCTTCCAATCCCCGGCCAATCTCGACAAAGTTGGACTGATTCCAGCCGTTGCTGTCGATCCACTGACTGACCTTCGCGGGCGAGACCATCGTGCACTTACGCACGTTCTGCTTTAACTGCAGGCTGACCGCTTTGTTGATCGTCGAACTGAGCGTATCGGGGCCGTAGGCCGTGCTGTCCGTAACGCAGACGACAGCGACCGTCTTTTCCTGCAGTCCGGGGAATTGAGCTTTTTGCTTGTGGCCTTTGACAACATACAACAGTTGAGCCAACGCCCCGACGCAACCGGTCTGCATCAAGAGCGAGCAAAGCGCCAAACCGACGCAAGCTTTCCAGAGAGCTCCCCGTCGTGAAAGCGGAAAGGTTTTCCGTTCGCCATCAGCAATCTTTCTGCAGTCGAACATCCTGGCCACCATCCTTATGCCCACAGTTTTACGATCCATGTAATCAATATCGCCAGCGTCAACACGCTGAACTTCACCGCCCACGTCAGACTGGATGGCCAACCACCCAACCAACGGCCGCGAACGGCTGAAATGACTGCCCAAGTTCCAAGCAGGAGGCTGTAAACGCCAAGCAACGCTCCGCCAAAATGCTGGCGGGCTGCCTGAAAAATTTCACCTCGCGCCAGCCAAGCCCAAGAGGTCGTCATCCCACAAGACGGACAGGGGAGTCCGTACCAGAGATAAAAACCGCAAGGTGGCAAACCCAACTGCTCGTGAGTTCCTAACCCACGCACATCCGGCGTCAGCCAGCGAGCGGTCGCCAGTAACGCGAGCAACCCCAAGCCTCCCAAGAGTACGAAAATTCGGCCTCTTAAATCCTCCAATGGCAGCAGCTGGTCGCTAACTGCGTTGTTTAATGGCGGGCTGGAGTTTGTTCGTGTCATCGCGAAAAACCTTTGGCCTGCCAGCTGGAAAAATTCTCCTCAGGCAGAGCGAAAAGCGGCCGGGAGATTAGCGATCGGCTTTGCCCAGAGCAAGCTCCATTTGGCTAAAGCAGCTTTTTTTCAGAAAATCCGAACCACTGCCGGCCACAATCTCGTATTTGGGAAACTTGCCACCATCTGCAGGGTTGAATCGTCATGCTATCACAACGAAAATTGAAAGGCAGACAAGGGACTGGATTCAATAACAGCTTGGCTCTTGGCTAGGCTGGGCAGCGCTCTCAAAGTCGCCGCAGTACCTCATTTTCACCAAAAACCTATGTGCTTCCCCAATCGCCCTGCCGGATTACCCCGCCGCTCAGCTGGTTTTACGCTGATTGAGTTGCTGGTTGTGATCGCGATTATCGGAATTCTAGTCGGGCTGTTGATGCCTGCAGTCAACTCGGTGCGTGAAGTGGCTCGTCGAACTCAGTGCTCCAACAACCTGCGACAACTCGGTTTTGCGCTGACCAACTTTAATGGAGCGTTCAAAGTTTTTCCAGCTTCCGGTTGGACGACCAGCGGCCCCGGAAATCCTGCCGGTAAGTATGTCAGCTGGAGACCGCTGATCCTTCCCTACTTGGAACAAAACGGTTTGGCCGACCTATACAACGTCAAACTCAACTGGTGGGAAGGTACAAATCCGACGGCGGCGAGCGTTCCCGTTCCCGTGTTTCGATGCGCCAGCGTTCCTTCAGGCCCAGAGGTGCTTTCGGCAATTGCCAAGTCGCCTCGACCAGCTCTGACGTTCAGCACGCCGTTGGCTCATACCGATTACGAAGCCTTGATGGGCGTTCAGCCAAACTCGGTCAACCCAAATTTACCGACCGCAATCTATACCAACACTAACCGCTTTTCGGTGATGCACCGCAACTCCCGCAACAGCTTCGCCGATATTCTTGACGGCTCTTCGAACACCGTCATGGTTGTCGAAAGCGGTGGACGGCCCAGCGTTTACCACGGACGCTCTTTCCGCGAAAACCTGAACAACGAGCAAGGAATCTGCTGGGCCGACAGCGAGGGCCCGTTCAGCTTCGACGGTACCAAGAGTGATGGGTCTGTCGAAGGTGGACTCGGCAGCACGGTCGTCATGAACCGCCGCAACGATAATGAACCATACAGCTTCCACCCTGCTGGAGCCAATTTCCTATTCGCCGACGGTCATGTCAGCTTCCTTTCCGAGTCGATCGACTATCGAACAGCCCTTGGGCTATTCACTCGCTCCGGTGGAGAAATCCTCAGCGGCACCGAGTATTAGTGGCCCGGCGAATCCCCGCGGAGGCGAACCGGTATCCGAGAGGAATGTTTCTGAAGTACCAATCCTCGGCGGAACTCAAAATCTTCGAGCCCGATCGAACTTTGCCGCCTATCACTTAGCGGTCATCATCGTCATCATCGTCTCCGCCCCAATAGCGCGAAGCCGCCTTCTCGTTTAGACAGACTCGCTCGATCTTGGTGGCCTTTCCTGTCCGCTGATCAATCTCAACCAAGGCTCCGTTGATTCGCGGGTCCTCGGTCGCCACGGTAAAGGGCAGGGGATTGAAGGAGATTGCTGCCTCGAGCACGTTCTCGGTTTTCCGACCGAGAATTGAATCATGCGGTCCGGTCATCCCCACGTCGCACTGAAACGCAGTTCCGCCCGGAAGGACTTGCTCATCAGCTGTTGCCACATGGGTATGCGTACCCAACACCGCGGAAACGCGACCGTCAAGAAAACGCCCCATCAACTGCTTGTCGCTCGTCGCTTCCGCATGAAAGTCGACAAAGCGGACTTTGACTTCGGGTGGAATCTCTGCCAACGTCCGTTCAGCAGCCGTAAACGGGCAATCGACCGGCTTCATATAGACCCGGCCCATCAGGCTGACGACGGCGACTTGGATTCCTGTCTCTGTCTTGACCACCGTCCAAGTTCGACCTGGCGCCTGCGGCGGGTAATTTGCCGGCTTCACAATGTTTGTTTGCGACTCAAGGATCTCGACGATTTCTTTTTTCTTGTAAATGTGATCGCCCAAGGTGATGCAATCGATCCCCGAGCGAATCAGCTTTCGATAGATCGCAGGCGTCAATCCAGACCCGCCATCGGCATTCTCAGCGTTGGCAATCACCAGGTCGATCGACTGCTCTCGCCGATAACCGGGGATCGTACTTTCGACCAGCTGGATGCCCGGTCGTCCCACGATGTCGCCAATAAATAACAGCCGCACCAGCAACTCATTTCTACGATCGGAACTGCTTTACAAGTTCCTCGACCGACTGAAGGAAAGAAAAAAACGGACGTCCAGCCACGAGGGTAACTGTTCGGCCCCATCACCAAAACTCTGACTATCTCGCAAGTTCGCTGAACCGTGCTTCACGAATCACAGTTACCTTGATTTCACCGGGGTAGGTCAATCGCTCCTCAAAAGCCTTGGCGACGTCGCGCGCGATCTTTGCCGCCTTGGCGTCATCCGTATCCTTCGCGCTGGCAACGACCCGCAATTCTCGTCCGGCTTGAATCGCAAACGCTTGTTGCACACCTTGGAACTCCATGGCGATCGATTCGAGTTCTTCCATTCGCTTGATATAACGCTCCAGCGACTCGCGGCGAGAGCCCGGTCGTGCGGCACTGCAGGCGTCTGCCGTTGCCACTAGCACCGTGTAGGGATGCTCGACCAAAATCTGATCGTGATGCCCCAAAGCCGCGTGCACCACTTCCTTGTTCTCGCCATGTCGCTTGAGAATATCAGCTCCGATCGCTGGATGGCCACCCTCCAATTCATGGTCGGCCGCCTTCCCAAGGTCATGGAACAGCCCGCAGCGCCGCGCTAAGGTTCCGTCGAGCCCAATCATCTCGGCCATCATTGAGCAGAGGAAAGCGACTTCGATGCTGTGACGCAGAACGTTTTGGCTGTAGCTCGTGCGGAAGTGCAAGCGACCGAGCAATTCAATCAACTTGGGATGCACATTGTGCAAGTCGACCTCTTGAACGGCTTCCTTGCCTTTGCGGACGATCAAGTCTTGGACTTCCTCGTTTGCGGCTTTGACGATTTCTTCAATTCGCGAGGGATGAATCCGTCCGTCGTCGATCAATCGCTCTAGCGACAACCGCGCGACCTCACGCCGCACTGGGTCAAAAGAACTGACAATCACGACTCCGGGTGTGTCATCGATGATCAAATCAACGCCCGTCTCTTTCTCGAAGGCGCGGATATTGCGACCTTCGCGTCCAATGATTCGCCCCTTCATATCGTCGTTCGGGATGTCGACAGTGCTGGTGGTCGACTCGGCCGTAACGTGAGCCGCACATCGCTGCATCGCCATCAACACGACTTCCCGGGAACGCTCTTCCAATTGCTCCTTCAGCTTCTGCTCGTGAACCAGCAACCGCTCGCCGACTTCGCTGGTCAATTCATCTTCCAGCAACTTGAGCAGTCGCTTGGTCGCTTCGGCTTGGTCCAAGCCCGTAATCCGCTGCAACTGCTGGCGTTGCTTTTCGAAGATCTCGTTGAGATCCTTCTCCCGCTGAGTTGCCGTCTCCAGCTTGGTCCGCAATCGGTTTTGCGTCGCTTGAACGATCGCTTCCTGCTTCTTCAGGTCTTCCGCCTGCTGTTCGACTTGAGACTGTCGCTTGTCTAAGGCTTTGGTTTGTTGATGTTGCTCCTCGCGGACATTAGCCCGCTGCCGCTCAATTTCGGCCTGGGCGTTGACCTGTACTTCACGCGACTTCAACTCGGCGTCGCGAACCGAAGCCTCGGCTTTTCGCTGAGCCTCTTCCGTGACCAGTCTCGCTTTTGACTTGGCGTCAGCTTTCAGCAAAAAGCCATACAGCCAGACCAGGCCCGCACCGACCGCTAGGCCCCCAATTCCATACGGCAACCATTCCATCGCGTTTCAACCTCGCTATTTAGACTCACTTCCCCGCATGCAAAACAGAGGAAGCAGATTGTTTTCCGGGCAACCGATTTACTTGATGGTTCCCAGCGAGTTGAAATTCAGGTGGCCGCTCTGATAGAGGAAGTTCGGCCTTCAGCGAGATTGTTCGAGACTTTTGCAATCGCTTCGAGGCCCCGCCCGTTGCGGATCGGACCATTTAAGCGGGTCTTGCAGCCAATTGGCGACTAGACCGAATTGAATCGTTCGATGGCGAAAGCTGCTGCCTCAGACAAGAAGCCAGAGCATACCAGTCGCTCTGAGACTTGGTGCAGGGCCTGCGGTTGATGGCACATTCCGCCGGAGTTCTCTAAAGTGGGGCGCTGGAGTTTTCCTCGCAGCCTCGAAAAGTCCGTTGGCCGTGGACAAAGCCCCGACGTAAACGGAATCTCGAGCTGGAACGGTCAAACTGTACGCAGTAGCCACAGAGGATAGGCTCGCATGAGCACGATCCAGCCCCCCGCAGAACAGACTCGCGCATAGCCGACGGCTGCAAACTCGCAGCCCGCACCACCAGCAATAGAGAATTGCCAAAAGAATGTTCATCAGCCAGAATCCGCCGATTCAATCAAACAACTGACAAGCTCGAACACCAGCTCCTGAAGTTCAATCGCTTTACGAAACCGCCGGCTGACTGGAGACTCGCGAAACCGCGACACCAGCCTTTGCCTTTTCAAGTTCCAAAAGCAATGATTGGCTCACCCAAAATCGCCCCCCCTTTGAGCTGAACGCTCGCAAGGCGGACCGATGCCGGCAAAAACCAATCTGACCGCTCATGTTACCAAACCCTCAAACCTCTGAGAACCAGCAACCAAGCGAGAATGGTACGAGTTCTCCGCTCGAAGCCGTACGCCGTGCGTTTCCGCTGGAACGCTGGGGCGAGCATCCTCTGGTACTCGGAATCTCCGGAGGCCCGGACAGCGTCGCCTTGCTCCGGTTACTACTTGAACACCGCAGCCAGTCGGATCGCTGTCCCCCGCTAATTCTCGCCCACTGTAATTACGGTTTGCGTGGCGAGGAAAGCGAACAAGACGAGCAGTTTGTCAGCGATCTGGCGCGGAGGTTTGAGGTCGTGTGCCGAGTTTGGCGAGCCGAAAAGCTGGAGAAACCCGGCGGTAGCGGCTGGGAAGCCTACCTGCGTGACATTCGGTACGACTTCTTCAAACAAGTCTCCCGAGACTTCGGCGCTCGTTACCTGGCGCTCGCACACACGGCCGACGACCAAGCCGAAACGGTGACCATGCGTTTGCTCCGCGGTAGTTCACTGGCGGGCCTGCGTGGAATCCCGTCGCAGCGCCCGCTCACCAAGGAAACCACACTCATCCGCCCGATTTTGACGCTGCGCCGCCAAATGCTCCGCGAATATCTTCTGCGAATCGACCAACCTTTTCGGATCGACTCCAGCAACGAGTCTGACCAATTTTTGCGAAATCGGATTCGCAACCAGTTGCTCCCGCTTTTATCCTCGGCCTACGGGACCGACTTTTCGGAGCGGATGCTCAGTCTCGCCGAGGAAGCTGCGGAAGTCGAAGCCTTGCTGGATGAGGGCTCAAGCCGCCTCCTCGCACATTTCGATTCGCACCAGCCTGATTGCCTGCGGATCGCTACAACGCCACTCGCCGCGCATCCGCCCGCTCTGGTGCGCCACGCACTGGTGAAGGCTTGGCGCGATCGGGGCTGGAGCGAACGCGACCTCACCAGCCGGCACTGGCATGCCCTTACCGAGCTTTTGCTCCGGCCCGTTCCAGAGACTGGCAGCGTCAACCTTCCGGAATCTCGCGTAGCCCGCCGCACGTCGGATGGCACTGTGTTGGTCCGCTGAGACCAACCCGTCTGGTTACCAGTTCGCTCTTGGGGGTGCGAGCCAACTCCCGAGAGCACCCAGCCTCCTCAAATTACCCAGGCCCTCAAAAACATCTCTTTGGTGCACCCCGACGCGCGGGGTATCATGGCGGCTGGTTCCGCACGAGCTATCTGCTGCGTCCAAGGATGGAAGCGGCCTCGGCGTGAATCCTAGGCAAGGAAGCCCAACTCTCCGCCGTGAACGCTTCGCGCCCACGTCAGAAACTGATTCGCCGCTCACCACTAGGTGAAGGGTGGGCGCAGTTTCGTGGCTTTCTGACTTTTCTCCTGCTCTGCGCCGCGGTTGGATTGGGAATTTTTTTCTACCTCCGCAATTCGGTGGACCAGCAACTTCGGTCGGCTGTGCTCTCTCACCTGAATCGCAAGTTGGCCTCGACCGGTTGGATTGTCAACTTCCGCAAGTCCGAACTGCTCGCCGAGAGCGGTTTGCGCATTCGAGACCTTGAATTGCGTCATCAAGAGTCGTCGCAGCCAGCGCTGACGATCGACCAATTGCTGGTCCGCGTGCCGATCGATTTATCCAACCCCGATGCTTGGACGATCCGGCCCGAAGCAATCATCCTCGACCACTCGTCGATCAAAGTAGATGTGGTGCAGTGGACCGGTCCGAGATTGACCAATCTGCTTTCCACTCTTTGTCCGCTGCAGAATCCTCCGCCGCCCACTGTTCCGCTGGTGGTGCGGGACTCCACGCTCCGACTTTTCCATCCGCTTTCTGACCGTTTTGGGCCGGTCGCCTTTCACGAAGTCCAGTTGCTGGCCAAAACCGTGACGACGAGCGAACGACCATTGCTTGAAATCAAAGCCAGCGCGATGTCAGCCGAGGCCGGTTCGCTTGAACTACAAGTCGGTATCGACCGCTGCGCGCGAGAATTTGAAAGCTGGGTTAATTTCCAGCAGTTGGCACTAAATGAAAAATGGCTCGGCTTGTTGCCCAGTTCACAGTTGCCACAACTGCAACAGATTCGCCTGCTTCGCGGCCTGCTCTCCGGCCAAGCGAGCATCGCGGGTTCGCTGGGCCCACTGAAGATCGACCAATATCGCCTGCTTGCCGACTTGAGCGAAGCAAGCGTGGAGCACGATTTGGTCCGCGATCCGCTGAGCAGCGGAAAGGCAACGATCGAACTTGGCCCCGACCAATGGAAGGTCAAGCAATTCAGCTCGCGAATTGGTCCGGGAACGTTGACTGCGGAATTGCAATTAGCCCCCAATGCGACACCGCGAAACTGGGAGCTGACGGGGAACTGGATTGATTGTCATTTTGATCGGGAGCTGTTCAAAGGCTGGCCAGCCGCACCGACTCGAGTCCTTGATGAACTCAACCCGCGGGGGCTGGTCAATCTGCACTTTGGTTTTCGCGGCGAGGAAAACCAAATCCGCAATCGACAATGCCTCGTTGAAATTCGCCAAGGACAGTTCGAGTTGACTCGATTTCCCTATCCGGTTTCGCACTGCGTCGGCACTGTCCGGCTCGAAGAAGAACATTGCCGGGTTGATGTTCAGGCTCTGGAAGCGGGGCAGGTGGTCGATATTCGCGGCGAGGCTTGGGGCCTGCTCAGCAAGCCGACGTTTGATTTCCGCTTTTCCTGCGACGGCTTTCTGCCATTCAACGAAAAACTGGTTGCCGCACTGCAGCGATATCCCAAAACGCTTCGGCAAGTTGCTCAGCTGAATCCGCGTGGCTATTTTGGGGTCTCGGGCAATTTCCGCAGACTGCAACCCGGCACCCCTAACCAACTCGAGTATTTGATCGACCTGAAGCAGTGCGCTATTCGGCATCAGCAGTTTGACTATCCCGTTCGCGACGTTGAGGGACAGGTCCGCGTGAACGGCACCGAGGTAAGGTTTGAGCAACTTCGCGGGCGAAACGGAAATTGCGAAGTGCGCGGTGAAGGCTCCTTCCGCCCCGCCGATGGCCTGCACCTGCGGCTGACTGCGGACCGCGTCCCGCTGAATCAAGAACTGCGGCTTGCCCTGCAGCCTTCGACTCGCAATGTCTGGGATTCTCTCCGGCCGACTGGCGACCTCGACCAAGTCAGACTGGACCTCAGGCAAGGGACCGGAGCGACTCGCCCAGACATCGCGGTTGACTTCGACATTCACCGCGCTGATAACCCAAACCAGCCGGATGCGGCGATTGCTCCGGTTGCTTTCCCGTACACGTTCAATCGCCTCAGAGGGAACGTGCAGATTGCAAATGGCCGAATCAAAATGAGCGGCCTCGAGGGCGAGCATGGCCAAACGTGGCTGGGCTGCAACGGCAGCGGAACTTACGAAACGGCGAGTTGGAGAGTCGACCTTCAAGACCTACAGGTCGGTGGACTGAAGATTGACGATGATTTGCTGGCTGCGATGCCGGGCAAACTACAGACCTCGTGTCGCAAGCTCGAATTCGATGGACTCCTAAATGTTGCTGGTCAGCTCACATTGCAGGGCGGACCAGCTTTCGCGCGTCCTGTTACCTTGCGACCGCCCTCTGCAACCGGTCCTGTTCCCTTTGATGACCTCCGCTCCGAACCACATGCCGCTCCGGGATTTCAGCTCGACTGGGATATCCGCGTCGATACTGACGGCGCTCGACTCAAAGTCGGACTCCCGGTTGAAAACGTCTGCGGATCCGTCCAGCTTCAAGGTCGTTACGATGGGCGCTCGACAGTCTGCAACGGACAGTTGAATCTGGACTCACTAGCGCTGATGAAGATGCAGGTCTCGCAGGTCAAGGGACCGATTCGCTTGGAAGACAATCGAGTCGGCGTCGGAATTTTCGCTGCCCCAGCCGGTCAAACCGCGCAGCAATCGCTGAGTGGAACAATTTATTCCGGACAGCTTCATTTCGACGGGCAAGTCTGGGAGGAAAGCGGCACCAAGTTTTACTTGCGATCGACGCTGGCGAATGCCCAACTTGCTCCGCTGGCTCAGATTTGGGCGCCGCAAGTTCAGCAGCTTTCAGGTATCGCCCAAGGGGCAGTTCGCCTTTGGGGAAATCCGGAGGCAATCGATTCCCTGCAAGGCGACGGAACCGTGCAATTGCATGACGCTTACATTTTCGAATTGCCCGTCTTCCTCGCGACGATGCGGCAATTGAGCCGCCCCGGGCTCGACACCCGTGCGTTTGATTCCAGCTTCGCCCAATTCGTCATCCGCAACCAGCAAGTTCAATTCAATCGCATGGAGTTCACTGGCGATGCGCTCAGCCTGATCGGCGAGGGAATCATCGACTTCAACCGTCGGGTCGACTTGAACTTCTATACGATGATGGGACGGAATCGCTTCTACGTTCCCGTGTTAACAGAGATCGCCCGCGCGAGCAGTCAGCAGATTTTCTGGATTGAGGTAACCGGCAATCTCGCCAATCCTCAGACCACTCGCAAAATTCTGCCAGTGCTAAACGATGGACTGCGACGCTTGCTGGGCGTTCCAGAAACAGAGCCCGCCGCAGCGCCACCAGCGCCGCCGCCACTGAAGATCTCGGCAGACTCGCTGCGGTATCCTCGCTAGAGAACTTTCGGCTAATCCACTCCGGATTGAGGTCTAACCACCGGAATGAACTTCAGGCCACGGCTCGCAGCAAAGAGCGTGGCACACCGCACAAACTATTTGTCGGTGCGGTCAGTCCAAGGATATTTGTCGGCCCGCGAGGCGAGTTTCTGATCGATGAAGCTGGTGATCTCCTGCTTGACCAGCGCGCTCTTTTTGCCTGTGACGAGTCGCTCGCCGTATCCCCCATTGTTGACGACTTTCAGCGAGTAACGCATCTTCGCCCAGCGTTCGGGATCGTCGCTGCCGGGATTTGAGCCAAATGCTTTGACGAGAACAGTCTCGATCGCCTTCGCTTCTTTCTCCGAGGTCTCCTGACTGGCGTCCCAGAACAAGACGGTCGTGACTCCGTCCACTCGCGGGTTGCTAAAGACGGGAGACTTGATTAATCCCAACAAACTCAAAGTCTCAAATTTCCGCACCGGCGAAAGCAAAATCATGAGCTTAACATCTTGCCCTTGCTTAACGCCTTTGTAAGGCGGCCACTGCCAATCAGCCAAGGCCCAAGTCGCCACCACTGGTGTCGACTCACCACAAGCGACCACGGTTAGCATCTCGAGATTCAAGTCTCCTGCGTTATGCCGTTCTTTGAGAAACCGCTTACACGCCTCAATGTCCTCGGTGACGAGCGGGATCTCATTTTTGTTCATTTGCTTGGCGTCGAGTTTCTTCCCCCCGCCAACCAAACTCGTGCTCCCGCCATGACCGCGAAGGTCGGGGACGAGCACCGCACAGCCAAGTTCCTTTTGCAGATGCTGAGCCAGTGCCAGCAAACCTTTCCGCGACGAACCCCAATCGTGCACCAACAGCACGGGCACGGTTTCCTTCTCGCGCATTCCAGGCAGCCAAGTGCAACTGAGATTGACAGGAGGCAAACCTCCTTGTGGTTTGGTTTGCAACTGCAGGTCTTGGGCCGGCGGAATTTCTTTTGGTTTTCCTTCTTTTACCGCAGGCTTTTTCTCTGGCTCGGCAGTACCCTTTTTCTGCGGCTCCTGAACCTGAGGGGCTTGTTGTCCCAGCAGCGTTTGCGGCGAATTCAGCGCACCGAGAATGCAAATGGCGAGCAAGCAGGCACAGGTTAACCTCGCCGGACGCCACGCGCGGACACGCAGCGGGAAAAAGCTAATCAGAGGGTACTCAGGGAAAACTTCTACAGGTTCGAAGTGTCTCATAGGAAAACGCCCACCAAACCGGTTTGAGGACCAAGAAATGTCAATTCGCTGAGTTGCTGCTGCACGAATTGTAGAAAGGGAAACCTCTAATCAAGTGGTTTTCTCGTGGTCGCTGCTGGTTACCGACCCCAGAAAACTCCCCGGCAGACGAGTCGCTGGCCGGCTCCAGTCCCAGAACCAGAACTCACTACTCTCGGCGGTTTTCCCCAACCTTGGTCAAACCAAGGTGATTTTCCGTCCGTCCAGAAGGGGGAGAAACAACAAAACCGGACCAGCTTCCGGGCTTTGTTGTTTGCTTTCGGCCGGTTTCGCTGGGAAAATGAGTCAAATAGGGCGACATTTAGATAGGAACAACACCGCTGGAGGGGTCGTCACCTTTTTTCCGAAGCGCCGCGATTGGCTTTACCTGAGTAAACCGGTCGCGATCCGAGGATTACTGACTTTGTCGAACGCGTTAGAATTTGAATAGTCGCAGAGCGAAAGGGCAGGGTAGCCTCGCGGCGACTCGACCGACGTTGACTCGATCGCTTGAAACTCAACTTCAGGGTATCCGGATATGTGGCAGGGACTGAAACGCTGGTGGCAAGTCCGAACCCGCTCTTACGATACGCCTTTCGACAATGAGGTTCCCTTCTGGATCGTCAGCCTGACGTTCCATCTCGTGTTGCTGATCTTGATGGCCAAAATTTTGCTGCCGTCACCATCCGAGCGCAAAGTTCAATTGTTGGCCGAACCCGACCAAGCGGTTGAGCTTCAGCAGGAAATGCCTGAAGTCTCTTTCAACCCGCTAGAGCAAACCGAAATCGGCGCGGATAGTCTCGACGCCACGCAATTGGCCGCCGAGCAAACTCGGGAAATCGAACGCGAACTGGAACAGCGCAACCCAGTCGAAGTGGCTAAAGTCGAATCCCTGGTCGGCGAACTTCTGCTCAATGACGCCTTTGATCAAGCCTCAGCAGATAACCTGCAAGCCCTCGCAACCAAAGGAACGGTTGGCCAAGCTGTCGCGGGAGCGTCTGGTGCTGTGGACCGAATCACTCAGGAGATTCTTCTCTCGCTCGACGAACGCCCGACACTTGTTGTCTGGCTGTTTGACCAATCCGCCAGCTTGATGCAGCAACGCGGCGAAATTGCCGCGAGGTTCGACCGTGTTTACAACGAACTGAACGTTCTGGCTCAAGGTGGTGCGGAGCAATTCAAGAAACACCGCGACGAACCGCTGGTGACTCAAATCTATGCTTATGGCAGCTCGTTCAACCGCATGCTGAAGGAACCGACGAACGACATCTCTTTAATGCAGGAAGCAATCTCCAGAATCGAACGAGACGACACAGGGATTGAATACGTCTTCTCAGCCGTCCTGCAAACGGCAGCAGATTTTCAAAAGCTTCGGAAGGTTAATCGACTGACCGGCGAACGCGAACGCAACGTGATGATCATTGTCGTCAGCGATGAAGCTGGCGACGACATCAACCGGCTCGACGAGTGCTCAACTTTCTGCAGCAAACTCGAAATTCCTGTTTACGTGATCGGCGTCCCTGCACCCTTCGGCCGGGAAGAGACACAAGTTCGCTGGGTTGACCCCGATCCGGAATACGACCAAACCCCGCAGTGGGCCGTCGTTTCCCAAGGCCCTGAAACGGTCATGCCCGAGCGAGTCAATCTTGACTACGTCGGTGGAGGTTTCGAAGACCTCGAGGAAATCGACTCCGGGTTTGGACCTTTCGGTCTGACTCGGCTCGCCTACGAAACCGGCGGGATTTACTTCGCTGTTCATCCGAACCGCGAAATCGGCCGCGCTATCCGCCAAAGCGAAACGGCGAACTATTCGGCTTATCTCCGTTACTTCTTCGACCCAGAAGTGATGCGGCGATACAAGCCGGATTACGTTTCGCGTCAGACCTACATGGAACGGCTGATGTCGAATAAGTGCCGCCAGGCGCTCGTTCAAGCCGCTCAGGTATCCCGCATCGGCGCACTGCAAGCGCCGGTTCTCGTCTTTCCCAAACTCGACGAAGCAGTCTTCGCCAACACGGTCAGCCAAGCCCAGCGCTCGGCCGCCTTGCTGGAACCGAAGATGAACCAACTTTACGAAGTGCTGCGACTGGGCGAGCAAGACCGCGATCAGGAAATCTCGCCGCGGTGGCGAGCCGGTTTTGACCTCGCTTACGGTCGCGTGTTGGCCGGCAAAGTCCGCGCGGAAGCTTACAACGGCATGCTCGCGATTGCCAAGACAAAGCTGAAGTTCCAAGACTCCAAGAACAATACCTGGGTCTTGCAACCAGCCGACAAGATCGAAACCGGAAGTCAGTCCGCTAACTTGGCTGAGAAGGCAAAGACTTATCTGAACCGGGTGATTGCCGAACATCCGGGCACGCCTTGGGCGATGATGGCTGAGCGAGAACTGGCGACGCCGCTCGGTTGGACTTGGACCGAGCGTTTCACGGCGCCGCCCGAACCACCGCCTCAAATGACGGCCCCAGATAATCCACCGCCACCACCAGGCTTGCCCAACGTTCCGCAGCCGGCGCCTCTGGCGATGCCCAAACCAAAACGCCCGCCACCGAAGCTGTAGGACGGTTGGTGGGGTTCTCGGTGGGACGGGTGGGACTTATGAGACGATTGGGACTTTTGGGAGAAGAAAAAAGCGGAGCCGGCGCCGAAGTGGGGGGCAACACGATACTCTCGCCACTCGCCACTCGCAACTCGCAACTCGCAACTCGCAACTCGCAACTCGCAACTCGCAACTCGCAACTCGCCAATCGCCTCACTCCTCCAACCCTAACTTGCTTGTCAGTTGAACGAGGTTGCGAAAGTCTTTCGGGACGAAGAGACTTCCTTGCGTGGTTCCTGGACCGGTCCGCCGAAACCGTTCATCTAATTCGGCTGCGTTGATTTCGCCCGTTAGAAACTCGCGTGTCGCCGCTATCGCCTCTGCGACTTGCCTTGGCCCCTGATGGACAAACTCCAAACGGAAATCGCGCAGTCCAGCGCGCAGGTAGCTCCCAAGATAACTCGCCGCCGATTGAATCTCTGCATTAAACATCGTGTTGCGGCAGCCGACATCGGCCAGCAGGGGATGCTCGCGCCCCTCGGCGTCGCGCACCGAAACTCGATGCTGCTCACAAGGGTGACCGCAATTGGAACTGTCTGTTCCGCTGGAAAGGAAACGACAGAAGAGGCAATGCTCAGTATGAAAGACCGGCAAGTGTTGATAGACCACTGCCTCCAGCCGCGCAGGTCCAATATCCGCGGCGAGATCCGTTAACTGCTGGGCGTTAAGGTCGTAGCCTGGCGTTAAGCGATGCAGTCCAAGCTCCAGCAGCGCGGCTGCCGAGATCGAATTCGCCGCATTCAAACTGAAATCTCCGAACAGCAGCGGGCGCTGGTCGGCTGGCAAGCGGGCCAATTCATAAAGCAGCCCGCCAGACCGAACCAAAATTCCACACTCCAGCGAGAGCAAAAAGCGGACGACCTTCTGTTCGGCCGGCTTGAGAATCCGCGGACTTGCCACTCGCGGTTCAACGCCAGCGGCCCGAATTCGCTCGACTGCCGGCCGCAATCCATAAAGTTCGAGATAGTCCAGCGTGATCGAAGCGGGCACCGACTCGAGCGCCGCGGCGAGTTGCTGGTCATTCCGCACCAACAGGTGCAAGCGCGACTGAGTCGGAATCAAAGCCGCATCGCTCTCCCTTTGGACCGTCGGCTTCAAGCTTTTGACCAGCGATTCCGTCGCCTTGCCCGACTCCTGCACCGCGTAACGATGCGGCTGGGCTCTCAACTCCAAAAGCTGCTGGACCGCTTCGCGCCGCAGTCGATTAAGCAGACTCGCGGGGACAAACGCGTTTCCGTCGGAATGCCACTGAAATTTGCCGAGATGAAACGGGGTTCCACCGAGTCGCTCGATTTGCGGTCGAGCCAGTTCGGCCGTCGTGCCAACGGACTTCGCTACCGCCAGTGCCTGCTGATCGCGCAGGTCAACGCTGTGCCCCTCACGGTCGTCGAGTTCCAATCGCAGTGGTTGCCCGACGCTTGCCCAGCAATTCGCATCGAGCGGCCGGGTATGGACCGGGTCACCGGGCTCGGTCAGCGACTTCAGCCTTTTGCTTAACTGCGGGTCATGCGTTCGCCACACCAAGTCGCCCGCTGCGATCTCGCGCAGGTTGACTCGTTCGCGGTCGAAATAGAGTTGCACGTACCCGCGTTCGCGATCGGCCTCGCGGACGTCGAACAGAAATCCGCCTTGCTCGGGAAGCTCCGGACTCCGTCGGTCGGCAGCGTCAAACACCAGCCCATCGCCGCGCCGCAAGTCAACACGAGATTCGATGAGGGCCGAGTCCGCCTCAACGCGCACTACTTTGCCGACGAGCAAGCCACGGTGTCGAGGGGCGCGTCCACTGACCACAACTTGATGATTGATTCCACTCAGAAAATAAGGCCCCAAGCCCCGCGAGTAGATTTGCTCGAGGTCCTGACGCAACTGGGCATCGGGCTGAAACACCTGCCCCTGACAAGCCTGATCGATCGCTTGGCGATAAGCCAACGTGGTCAGCGCGACGTAATCGGCCTCTTTGTAGCGACCTTCGATCTTCAGGCAGGAGACACCGATCTCGACCAATTCCGGAACCTGTTCCAAACCATAGAGGTCCCCCGGTGAAAGCAAATAGCGAGCCGCTCCCAGATCGCGTCGTTGCCCGTCGATAATCAAGTCGTAACTCAAACGGCAAGCTTGAGCACACTGGCCGCGATTGGCGCTCCGTCCGCCCCAAGCCTCGCTGCTGAAACACTGGCCGGAGTAGGAGACGCAGAGCGCGCCGTGGATAAAAACCTCCAACTCAAGGTCCGTTTGCTCTTTGATCTTTCGAATGTCCCGCAGGCTCAGTTCGCGCCCCAGTACCACGCGACTGCAGCCAAATTGCCGAGCCAATTCCGCGCCTTCCGCCGAAGTGATCGACATCTGCGTGCTGCCATGAATTGGAAAATCAGGTGCCAGTTCATGGACCAGCCGCGCGACGCCGAGGTCTTGGACAATCACCGCATCAGCCCCCGCAGCGACAATCTCACGGATCGCGCGTTCAGCTAATTCCAACTCGTGCTCGAATACAAGCGTGTTGAAGGTCACAAACCCTTTGACTCCCCGAGTGTGCAGTGCCTTCATCACCTCGGGCAATTCGTGAGCCTCAAATCCGACTTTGGCCCGGGCCGAAAAATGGTTCAACCCAAAGTAAACCGCATCGGCTCCAGCCTCGATCGCGGCCTGCAGTTGCGGCCAGTGTCCGGCTGGGCTCATTAATTCAGGTCGATGCATCGAAGCGGTCTTTGATTGGTGGAGAGGAATTTCTTGGATAGGTAAGTTTAGTCCTCTGGGGCTGATTTGAGAAATGCGGTCGGGAAGAGGGGTAAACACAGAGAACACGGAGGGAACAGAGGAAGGAAGGCAGGAAGTAGGAAGTAGGGAGTAGGGAGGAGGTCAGCTGGGACTTCGCGCTAGCCCCCGGTTCGGCAGCTCAAAACGTATCGCCCACTCGTACTGCATCACGCCCTTCGCAACGCCTCAGGGACGTGCCACCCAATATCACCCCACATTCCAAATCACCTCACGCCCCCAAAAACTCAAACCCCATACCAGTAACTAACAACCAACAACCAACAACTTCCTCCTCTCTTCCTCTCTCCGTCCTCTGCGTTATCTGTGTTTACCCTCTTCCCCCGCAAACTTTACCGCACCAACAAAACCCGTTCACGCAAAAATCTTTCGCTAATCCCTGCAGCGGCTACGGCCATCGCTCGTTTGCGCGAAATCCTTAGAAATCATTCGAGTTTCAGCCAATTGTCTGAGCGGTTCATCGCATAATTAGCCGTCGAGCCGTTTGGCTTGGCACGTTCGTCTCTCTGTTGTCCCGGCGTCAATCGCTGGAAGTAATGGCCATGAATCGGAACTGGGTTCAAATCTTCGTCGGCGCTACAGCACTGACCGGTGCGTTTTTTTTCGGATCGGTCATGCAACGGCGACATGGCGATCTCGATAAGAAAACAGCCGCTCAGCCGATGCTGGAGGACGAAGACCTCGTTTGGCAGAAGACGCCATCGCTGACCACGGAGGAATCGAATCCCCGTCCGCAGCCAATGGTCTCTGAACAGGACACAACTGCCAAGCCAGACAACGCCGCAGCAGAAAAAGCCAATCCAGCCCAATCGCGTTCGAGCGTTTCGGACTCAGCCTCGGTGAAGCCGCAGTCGGAAGAGCAAGTCACGCGGAAGGTTGTTCAGCCCGACTTTTCGCGCTGGGCCAATTCTTCTCCGCCAACCGGAGCGAACGAGAGCGTTGCCGAAGCCGCTCCGATGTTGCCGCTGGGCAAGACTCCGCCACTGCTCGACCAGCCGGCTCAGCCCTCTGGTCCTCTCAGCCCGGCACCGAGTCGCTCGCTCGACCAGCCACTCGCTTTGAGCCCCGAGCCAACTCCAGAACACGATCCCTGGACGGCTCCACTTTCCTCTGTCCTGCTCAAGCCACCGGTAGCAAAGTCAGAGGAGACTCGGCTACCACCTACCGCTGCCGCAGCGAACCCTGGCTCCCAAACGGAAGCGACGCCCGCACCGATGCTGCCTGCCGCCGCGGCTCCGGCTTCAAACGCAACTGGTCCATCGACACAAGCCACCCCCAATTCGCTGGTTCCGGTCCGCCAACCGGGGACGAAAAAGCTGGAGGTCGATACCGACTCATTTCGCATTCATGTCGTGCGAGCGGGCGATACATTGCAATCCCTCGCCCAGAAGTACTACGGGAAAGCGGACTTCTACCTCGATATTTATCTGGCCAACCAAGACCAGCTCACCAGCCCGATCAATTTGCCTGCCGGCAAAGCTCTAAAAATTCCGGACTACAGCAAATGACCAACCGCAAACGCCCTGCGCTCAAGCGATGCACTTCGAAATCGAGTGCGGAAAAAAGGCGTTCGACTTCCGGGTCCAAGACTTTTTCAACTCAGCCGGCACACGCAACGCCGGTCTGTCCCTCAAAGCGTTGCCAACTTGGCTCAATAATCAGCCTGTTTCAGCCGGGCGTGACTTATTACTTGCCGTCCGCTCGCTCGACCGCGACTCGAATTGACTCCAAGTAGACTGCGGGATTAGCTCGGAACTTAGCTCGCGTTTCCTCGTTGTCGAACAGCACGACTTGCTGCTTTCCGAGACGAGTCATAAAGACACCGTGAGCTTTCTTTCCGTCCTGCAGCCGACCCTGTTCATGAAAGATAACCGGGTCGTAGCCAGCTAGAAGCGGGCTGTAGGAGTCAGGGTCGCGAAGGAACTCGGCTTGAGCTGCATCGCTGGCAAACAGGTACAGTCGACCGCGGTGCATCGCTCCATACTGCACGCTACCTTTGCCCCACTTGGTCTCCTTGAGCAGCGTGACCGGACAATCACCTTCCAACGCTGGCGCGGGGCTGGTCTCAGAGCCACTGGTCAACATCACACCGGAGCCAGCCGCTGAACTTCCGGATGTTGAGCTGATTGCGGAGCCGTTCATTTGTTCGATCTGCGGAGCAGAGACCGCAGCGCTCGCGGGGTTCGATGAATTGGGGAGAGCGAACGGATTCGAGATTTTTTCGGGTGCCACGGGAGTGGTGTTGGATGCTGGCGTAAGGGGTTGGTTGACCCGGGCTTCGGCAGTCATCGGCGGAGACACGACGGCTTGGGGCATAACACCGCTGCTGGACTGTGAACTGAATTTCGGAGCAGATGCAGCCGGTGAAAGTGGCCGCTGTTGTTCGAAAGCGGTGAACTCCATTTGATCAGCCGGCTGGCTATTTACTTTCGTCAGTCGGTCATAGAGTTGCTGCTTCTCGTTGAGGACAGCTTCACCCACTTTTTGCACGGCTTCTTTTGAGCGGGCAACGTCATCGAGCATTTGCGTGTAGCCGCTCGCCTCGCTCGGGCTGTTTCGCTTTTGGATCACTTTTTCGCTGGTCGTGATGACCACGTCAGTCGGAAGCGTCTTTACCCCAAATTCAGCCGCGAGTTGGGGATTTTGATCAATGTCGATTCGCACGGGGACAACAGACTCGTTCAGTTTGCGGATGACGGCTGGATTGCGAAAGACAAAGGTCTCGACTTCCTGGCAAGGGCGACACCAACTCGCGCCGAAGTGCAAGAGGATTGGCTTTCCGCTTTTCGTTGCCTCGATTTTGGCGGCGGCCAAGTCCGGGGCCCACTTAATCTCCTGAGCCGCAGCGGCGGAAGCGAGGATTAGGAGCGCCGAGAGGCAAGTGATAGCATTCCGGTGCATGCTGCCAATGTGCATGATGGCACCATTCCTTCAAGTAAGCCTGAGGTAAGTCGTTATGGGTTGGTATCGGTAAGTGCCACTGGCAAAGTTTGACGGTTAGGGAAAATCTTTTGAAGAATTCATCTGGAAGTATCAGGATGGCAATTCCCAAAGACTCGGTTGGCAAAGATTCCCGGGTTAAAGGGGGCAAATGCTTGACAGCGGGGGCAGGGCGGGCTATAGTTCGTCCGTTGTTTCTGTCACCGGACAGCCCCTTATCTCGGGCTTTTCGGTCTGCAGCTCTCTCAGCTGGTGCGGAACGTCAATTCTTGGCTGTCGGGTTCTCCCCGTCGCCGGACGCTTTCGAGTGAATGCTGAACATTCCCAATTCGCGACCTATCGGTCGATATGAAGCTGGGTAATTTGGCCACTCAGGCGGTGATGGAATCCAGCAAAGCAATCGCTGGAAAGTCGTGCCCGTTGAGGACTCTGTTTTTGTGGTGAATGGAAGCTTTGTTCGCGCCATCGGAGATGGCTCATCGATCTGAAAAGTGCGGAGTCTCGTCCGCGAAACATCAATTGAACAGTCGCGCATCGTTCGAATAGATGCGCAGTAAGTGAATTGATGTCTTAAATTGATGCTGTAATGATGCTGTGCTTCATTGAGTCTGTGCTTCATTGAGGCTGAACTTTGCGAAATTTCTAAAGCGATTTTTGCTTTTGAAATCCCAAGGGGAAACGACGCCAGCTTCAGACAGTTCAGTTGTTCAGGTTGTTGGCCGCCTTTAAGGCTGCGATGGTCCACTAATCCCCGCAGCGGAAAGTCTTAGTGACACTGATTGTTGTCCTAATGACACCGTTCATTGTCCCAGTGACACAGGTTTCAAGCCGGCGACGATTTTCAGAAGCCGGTTTTTACTAAGTGACATTGTGTCGTCAGGTTGGTGATTCCAGATTCTGGATTGATTCAATCTGTTGCGGCTTTACCGGCAATCATCGAGACCCGGGTAAAGACTTTGGCGTGGTGGACCAGTTGATGCATGGTCTCGTGGTTAGCCCTGCGTTTTGGCTAACTCTGAACCCAATCTTCAGCCTATAGCTTTCCCCAAGCGACCATTGTTTTGAGGCGGTTTGTCTGCGCTCTGCCGGGCTTCGACCTGCAGAATTCATTCGAACTTTCCCATTCGGCGATGCGAGCGACTACGTCCGTACCAATGGGATTTATCGTCAGTAGTTTTGCGATACCCGAGTGCGGTGATTCCTGTTGGAAGTCCTTCGATAACTGACACGGACTTGTTCATAAAGGTTTTTAAAGGCTAACGGTTCTCAGCCTCACGTTTCAAAAACGAACTTGTGGCTGAACTCGTCCCACTCTGTAGCACCAACCCAGCCTTCTGGGCGCGTTGGCAGAGGGGACTTCATCCGACTCCCGAGCGTTGTCGGATGTCTCCAATTTCAACCCTGTATTACACGCATTAATTTCAATTTTCCCTGATTGGGTGTGGCATGGCAAAAAGGCGGTTTCGACCTCGCGGCTCTTCCGGCTCTAGTGGTTCTGGTGGCGGCGGCGGTGGTGGATACACTAGCGGCGGCGGTGGCGGCGGCGGACACGGCGGTGGCGGTGGCGGTAGTCACAGTGGTGGCGGCGGTGGCGGCGGTGGTTACGGTGGCGGCTCAAGCGGCGGATCGCGCCGGCCGAGCAGCTCTCGTGGCGGTCGCCCCAGTTCCCGACGCCGCAGTTCCGAGGGCGGGTATCGACAAGACCGCGACGGCCGCAGCGACCGAAGTGATCGCGGTGACCGCGGTGATCGAGGCGAGCGTTCCGACCGCCATGGCTATCGCCCGAGCGGCCGCCGCAGCTACGGCGATCGCGACCGCAACCGAGGGGCCTATGAAGAGCGCGCGGGCAGCGAGCGAACTGCCGACAACCTAGACCGCGATGTGGATCGCTCAGTTGATGGTGACGTCGATTTCGTCGAAGCTCCACCGGAACCCGAATTGTTTGAATTCGTTGGTCTGCTCGAAATGCACCCAAACGGCTACGGCTTCCTCCGCAGCCCCGAGAACAATTACTCGCGTGAACGTTCCGACCCGTTTGTTCCCGGAACAATGATCGACAAGTTCGGTCTTCGCGCGGGCGTGATGATTCGCGGCATGATTCAACCAGGCCGACATAAGCAAGGCCCACGCGTCCGCGAAATCGTCGATGTCGACGGGATGCATCCCGAAGACTACATGAGCGTCAAAAGTTTTGACCAATTGACCCCGGTTAATCCGACCGAGTGGTTCCAACTTGAAACCGGCCAGATGCCCCTGACGACTCGCGTCATGGACCTGCTGACTCCGCTCGGCAAAGGCCAACGCGCTCTGATCGTCGCTCCGCCACGCAGCGGAAAGACCGTGATGCTGCAACACATCAGCCACGGCATTTCGACAAATTATCCCGATTGCAAATTGATCGTTCTGCTGGTCGATGAGCGACCGGAAGAAGTCACCGATATGCGGCGAAACGTCAACGGCGAAGTCGTCGCCAGCAGTCTCGATGAAGACATCGAGAGCCACGTGCGGATCTCGCAACTCATCATCGAACGCTGCAAGCGACTCGCTGAAATGGGTCGCGATGTCTTCCTCCTGATGGACTCGATCACTCGTTTGGCTCGGGCTTTCAACAAATGGGTTGGCAACACGGGACGAACCATGTCCGGTGGTGTCGATATCAAGGCGATGGACATCCCGAAGAAACTGTTCGCCACCGCTCGAGCTTTCGAAGAAGGTGGATCGCTGACCATCGTCGGTACCGCTCTGATCGATACCGGCAGCCGAATGGACGAACTGATTTTCCAAGAGTTCAAAGGCACGGGCAACATGGAACTGGTGCTCGATCGAAAATTGGCTGACCGGCGCGTTTGGCCGGCAATCGACATTTCCCAGTCCGGTACTCGGCGCGAGGAATTGCTCCTCTCGCCGGAAACGCTCCACGCAGTCACCATGCTGCGGCGTACGCTCACCTCGATGCATCACGTCGAGGCAATGGAACAGCTGACCAAACAGCTAGGCCGGTTCAAAACCAATGCCGAGTTCATTGCGCTAATCAGCGGCAAGATGGCACACGACTAAAGGTGTGAGTGGGAACACGGAATAAGCTCCCGCGCGACTTGTTCGGCGTGGGTCTCCGGACCCCGCCGATTCCTTGAACTTTGGTCTTCATCAAGCGAAGTTTCCGCCTGCATTGTTGGCGTGTGACTTCCGGGAGGGTTGTGACCCCTCGGAAGAAAACATCCGATGAGCGAACGGCACTTGCGCCGGCCCGCAGGATCTCGCGCAGGAAGGCAGGGCTGTGAGCCCCGCGCCGAGCACTTGCGTTTCAAACTCAGCGGCCCTCGCGGGCGGCTCGCTGAGCGGGCGTTTCCTCTTCTGGGAACCAATACTTCCATCCTATGTAGGTCACGGTTAGGAGCGCACCTCCCATGCCCCAGACCAAACCGCCCGCAGTCCCAACAACGGCAGAGTCGAACTCCAATCCCTCGATGCCCATCGCCCAGCCAAACAGCAAACCAATCAAGCCGAAGAATAGGCTGACCAAGATAAAGGTCAGGAGACCAGCGAGTCCGGTCAGAAGGACGACTAGCAGTGAACCGGCCAACGATTGAAATCGCTGCATGACGCTCCACGGTTGCCCCATGCGGCGTTGGCGGTCGGCGAGTACCGTCGTGCGAATGAGGGCAGGAGCAACGAGGAGAGTCGAGGCGAGCGCCGCCAAGCGATTCCACTCGTAGATGCCAAGGAACATTCCGATACAGGTCAGCATCACGAGCAGGGCAAACAGCGAAAACCCACCGCCAGTCGATGACTGAACGTGGCGGTGAGGTTGCGGGGAATCAGCAGCATATCCGGGTACGCGCTGCGGTTCTGTTTGGCTCATGTTTCCAAAGAAAATTGGTCTAGCTCGTTTCGAATCCGAATCGCCTGGCGGCCGGATCGAAACTCTGAATTCTGACGAATGGCTGCCTAAACGGAGGCCGCCATGTCATCCTACTCGGACCGGCAGTGATGAAAAAGCCGCTAGAACCGGCCACGGCCCAACCAGAATTGACTTGAGATTCACGCGCCTGCCGCAACGCCTCAAATCGATGCCTCGCGCCTCATGGCTAGGGGTTGGACTTACCAAGAGGGGGTCGGAATACTAAACTGAACAACATCTGGAAAACAACCGATTTGGGTCTTCGTGGCCCCAATCGACCCGGAGGGTAGGCGAATGGCTAGCGGCTTCATTGGAAATGAAGTGCCGGGTAACCGGTTGCGGGTTCGAGTCCCGTGCCCTCCGCTTTGAACCCCGTGGAAACACGGGGTTTTTTTGTGCGCCGCGGCAACTGCGAACGTGAATCGCCTTGGCTGGCTTTCACAATCAACAAAACTGTCCGACCACATCGGGGCGCATCTTGGCAACTCGCCAAGCTTTGAGATTTGCCCGGCTATTGGGCTTTATCATTGGGATTTCCAATTGACTTTGGCCTGCCGATTTCCGGGCGGAGCAGCGAGTCGTCAGGGTTTGCCGGTCGTAGGGGTGAGTGAGAATGCCCTTCTGGACCGGAGCGGCCTTTTGCCCCGAATAGAGTGGGCTGGAAAATCGCTGCACTCGATACTACCGAAGGATACCCCCAGATCGAGTTTTCGAGACGAACGCGATGGATCGCGAACCCGCCCGCCAAAACCCTAAACCGCAACTGACCCGGCGACAGGTCCTTGCACTTGGATTGGCAGGCGCCGCCACAGGTTTCGCAAACCGCAAAGTCAACGCCGATGAGCCAATCGGAGCAGGTTCCGCCGTCAAACGGCTGGTCAAGCCTGAAGCTGAACTGCGCGAGCGGGCGGTCTGCGATTATCGCCAGAGCATGCAGCAATTCGGCGGCAGCCTTTCGAGTCCGATCGACCGCCTGCTGTGCGCCGAGCCCAACTCGGCTCCCTGGATGTATGACATCGTCGTGATTGGTTCTGGGTATGGAGCCAGCATCTGCGCCGCGCGACTTGCTTCGAAACTGCGTCCCGGAAAGAAACTCTGCATGCTCGAGCGGGGCAAGGAGTGGGTCCCCGGGACTTTTCCCAGCAGATTACCCAAACTGGTCGACGAGTCCATCCGCAAAGTGTTTGGAAAAGACAAACGGAGCGTGAGGAATCCGCTGGGGCTGATCGACCTCCGTCAAGGCGAAGACATTTCAGTGATGTCTGCCAGCGGCCTCGGCGGCACTTCGCTGATCAACGCCAATGTAATTATGCGTCCGGACCGGGATGTATTTGCCCAGTTGAATTGGCCCACACTCCTCAAAGATCGCAACTTCCTCGACCCCTATTTCGATTTGGTCTCTCAAGAACTCGGTTCGCAGCAAGAAGCGTTCGACCATTCTCCGAAAATGCGGACCCAGCGGCTTGCTGCTGAGAATCTCCGCGACTGCGGTGCTTTCTACGAAGCCGCGGCGATCACCGTGACGCGAGGCGGTGATTGCGCTTTACCAATCCTCAACCCACAGGGAATGTGGCAACGTCCCTGCACCGACTGCGGCGATTGCGGCTCAGGTTGCAATATCGGAGCCAAGAATACACTGAACTTCAACTACATTCCGCTGGCCAAAAGAGCCGGTGCTGAAATCTTCACTCAAACCGAAGTCCTCGGAATCGAGAAGCAGGACGATCACTACCGCATCCACTTCTTGCACCACAATCAAATTGACGGTCAATGGACCTGCACTTCCGGAAGCGTCACCGCCAGAGTGGTCATTCTCGGAGCCGGTACCGTCGGCAGCACTGAGATCCTGCTCCGTTCGCAGTGTGATGCGCTGCAATTGAGTTCGCAGTTGGGCTCGTCATTCAGTGGCAACGGTGACATCCTCGGAGTGATTCACCGCACCGATCCCAAAACCAAGACCGGCGGATTTGGGGCGGCTGAGCCGCACGGCCGCAACACGGGGCCAACCATTCAATCGACAATCAGTTTCCCAACCCGCCCGAATGTGCTCGACCGCGTGATCGTCCAAGATGGCGGAGCGGCCAAGGCCTACGCTGCTGCCCTGACGATGATTGGAATGGACCTGCAGCTTGACCATACCCAAATCGTCCTCGTATCAGGCCACGATTGCTCAGAGGGAAAGGTCGTACTGGATTGCGATGGACAAGCAAAAATTATCTGGCCAAACCTCTACAACCAACCGCGCCGAAAGTTCAACGAGGACCAGATTCGTTTGGTCGCCAGTGCCATGGGCGGTCGGTATCGCGAGATGATCTTCTGGAGAGGCCAAGTCGGTACGGTCCATCCACTGGGGGGCTGCGCGATGGGGGATACGCCTTTGCAAGGTGTCACCAATCACAAAGGACAAGTCTTCGACCTCCGAGGTGGTGGCGACATCGAGGCAGATGGCAACTTCCGAGTTCATGAAGGGCTCTACGTTTGTGACGGAGCCGTGGTCCCCACCTCGCTCGCCGCTAATCCAATGCTGACCATCGGTGCGCTCGCCGAGCGGACGGCTGATTTGCTCTGTCGCGAGCCCAAGTACGCCGACCTGTTTGCAGCATGAGCCACCTGGAAAATCACCAAGGCTCCCTGCGAGAAAAAAAGGGAAGAGCAGTTGAGCGGTAGAAAAACCGGAAGAGTATCGAATCCTGATCACCCCGTTCCACATCAGCACGGCTCTTCTGGCCAACGGCCTATCAGCTTCCAGCCCGGGGTAGAGCGGCCGACGCCCGCGCAAGCGGGCCGGCCGCGCCACCCCGGGTAACAGACCTCAAACATTGAGCAAGGTCGAACCGCACGTCGCCCCCTAGGGCACGGGCGGTTCGACGCGGAACCCGGGCTCACGGCGAAGAGGAGACCGGAGGTCGAAGCAGCGGCGAGGTCGGGAGACCTGCGCCGAGCGCAATTTCTTCTCGGGAGACCTGCGCCGAGCGCAATTTCTTCTCGGGAGACCTGCGCCGAGCGCAATTTCTTCTCGGGAGACCTGCGTTGAGCGCA
>Ga0169931_10002136_pt1 | contig 32372 bp, 25 predicted proteins | sample Kivu_15m_20L_FD_129675 | JGI IMG/M metagenome (GOLD analysis project Ga0169931, IMG submission 129675) | Freshwater microbial communities from Lake Kivu, Western Province, Rwanda to study Microbial Dark Matter (Phase II) - Kivu_15m_20L... | ecosystem: Environmental > Aquatic > Freshwater > Lake...
TTACCGTATTCAGCGTAATTTAGAAATCTATCAATTGTATAAGAATATTCTTCAATCAATATTTTTCGCGAGATAGTTTTGTGTTCTATTAAAATCGAACAAATTGCATAAAAAAATACGACTGCTGGTGAATTACCATTTTTAAAATTACATTCAAAACCTGTAATTCCGCCTTTTTTTATAAAATAACTTATATATTCTACTGAAACACCTTCCAAATTATCATTATATTCATCTGTTACATTTAATGAATTAATTATTTCTGCTGTTACAATATTAAGAACATCATAAGCTAAAAAATCAATAATTCTCATTACTGTAAAATTTCTACTACTTTTAATACTCATATATAAAAAGTAGCTGAGAATTATATTTTTAAAAATTTTATGCATATTACATTTTCACCAACAAATATTAAAGAATATATTTGATTTAAATCACTATATTTTATTTCATTTAATCCATTTAATTTCATTTGATACAGTCCATTATTATCAATATTTTCATTATTTTCATTATTATTTTTTAATACAACTCTACAATATCTATTTTTTACAAGAAAATTAAATCCATCTTTGTCTTGTGCAAATTTTTCAAGATTTTCTATTTCTACTTGTGAATAATATCCTAAGAATTCAAAATTATCTGCTATTTTTGAAATATATGTATTGATATCAATAGAATTATAATTTGGGACATATTCAGTTGTAAATTCAGCATAGTGATCTATTTTTGCTAAATAAAAAAACATTTCCATAAAAATAGTCAATAATAATTCGTATTTAAAAGTTAATATATTATTTGGCAATAATTCTTCAAGTGATATTTCAACTAATTGTCCTGCCTTTGTTTTATCAATTTCACCAATAACTAAATCGAAAGCTAATTTCGCTGGAGTATAATATTCAGTTGAATTAACTACATCAATTTCGCTAATAAATTTTTCCATAATATTATATTATATCGTGATTGTTTTTATGTATTTTTTTTATATTATTATAATATAACATGTTCGCAAATGCAAATTTTGATACACAAGAGCCTGAATTGTCATTAGAACCGAGACTATTAGAATATTTGGAAAAAAAAAAATCATATAAAAATAAAAGTTTCGAATCTGAAAATTTAGAAAAATATTATGCAATTACACAAAAAGACATAAATTTTATTAATAATTATTTATCGGGAAAAAAAAACGATACTTCATCTGATTTTGTTGAACATAAAGTTTCTAAATTTGGCTCTGAAAATTTACACAATGATTTTAGATTGCATAAAATGGAAAAAAAACAATTAAAAGATAAAGAAGCATTAGAACAAAAAAACAATTACGATGATATGTATAGGAAATACGACATGTACAAGAAAAATTCTAATTTTGCATCTGCTACTAATAATGATTTCAAAACAGTTTTTAATCCAAGAATATGGCTTGAAAATAATAATAAACAAGATAATATGGTAGCAAATTCAAAAGCAAATGATATGAAAAATAGATTTGCAGGCATGGAAAACACAAAAAATGTTCCACCACCATACAAAGATAATAGAAACTTTCCATCTTCAAATAATTATACACTTGATTCAATTATTAGTAAAATAGATGGTTTCAATGATAAAGTGTCTTGCCAAAATTTTGATTATGATGAAAATCCTAATTTAGAAAATTTAATGAATTTAAATAATAATAATAAAAAAAAGAAAAACATTGATGTAGAAAATTATTTACAATATGGCTCTACACCAAATAGAAGTTCAAAATCCCTTGGCTATCCTACTTTAGCTGAACATCATTTTAGTTATATTTCAAATGATATATCAAGTCCAGATCATACTGTTTTTGAAAGAGGAATGCCATCAAGATTATTTAATAAGGATATTGCAAGACAATATAAAAGTAGAGATATTATGATGTAAAAATATAAATATAAATTTAATAATATTTATATTTATAGCCAATTTTTGCAAGGTTGAGAATTATTTCCCATAACTTCCCTAACAGAAACACGATCTTCCCACAACTTGGGAATTTTAACTTTCCAATTATCTTTCGCTTCTAAGCGTGTATTATGACTGTTATCCCAGAAAAGATTTGCTTGTGGATCTTGTGGTAAATCATAAAATCTATTTGTCGACATATCTCTGTAATTAGAAGCAGGATAAGACAATCTGCTGTGTTCTTGTCCTTTTCCGCAAACATTATAATCATAAAATTTATGTTGTGCAAGATTAACGGGATTAATTTTACCCCTTCTGCATCGTGATGTTTTTACATTCAAATTTTTACAAACAGAATCAACATCAATTAAATCATTAAATGGGGCAATAGATACATTATTAACAGTGCTAACACCAAATCCTATAGTTGTAGATCTTGGACTTGAACCTCCCGCATCTAAACATCTGTTGCAGTTATGAATATAATTAGGATTAACTCTATAACTGACAGGGTCAGTGGCTTCTTGAATATAATCGGGATAATAACAATCATCATATTTGCCTCTTGAAAAATTACCAACCAATGGTCCAGCTTTCATAGTATATATATATCTTAGATAAAATAATTAAAAAATAATTATATTTGTTATATGATTGCATATTTTTTTTTCCAATTTATTGCTGTTTCTATAAATTTTTCTTGATTTGTTTTATATAAAGAATTGGCTTCTGGAAATAGGGGATCAGTTGTGTTTGGATTTTTCAGCAAATAATATATTGAATTTATAATTCTAATTAAATTACATGTTGGTTTCCAATTATTGCTCAAAATATCTAAACATATATTATTTTCTTTAATATTTGGATGATATATTTTTGTTAATAAATTAATTTGTGGGGGAATTTCAGGATAATTATATGGGAGTATTATTTCAAGTCTGTATTTTCCTTGATAATAAGGAGTATTTTCAGGTCCTAATAATAAAATTGTGAAACAATCTATATTTTTTAAATTTTCTAAAATACACTCTTTATCTTGTTCATAATTCAAAGTTTCTTTTAATTTCAGAGATTTCACTAAATCATAAAAGTCTTTTTGTCTTCTCATTTTTAATAATTTTAAAATATTAAAAATATAATATTTATTATTTATTATTGTTTTTATTATTCAATTTTTTATTTATTCTCCGCATTTCAAAGACATATTCAAATCATATCCAACGCCTTTTACTTGTGGAATAGAACACTTTACAATAGGGCATGCTTCTGGTGGAAAAACAATTGGTCCTTTCTTATTTCCAAAAGGAGAATATTTATTTTTGGGACAATTAGATGCCCTACGTGTTATATTTTTTAAATCAGACTCTGTGTCAATTATTTCTCCATCAAATGGTCTCCAAAAATTATTACTATCAAAAACACATTTTGAACAATTTTCAAAAGCTCCTGAATACATCATATATCCTAATGGACTTGTACTTTCATTCATTCTCTTGTTATATTCACATTTGTCATACATCAATCTTGAAAAACCTGAAGTGCATCCTCTATGAGCTTTAACATTATTTGTAGTCATTATATTATATATATATACAAATTTTATTTTTACTAATATATAAAATAAAATATTTCTATATTGCATTATTTTTATTATTTTTTATATTATATTACTATTATAATATGATGAAAAATCTGTTCAACACTAATATAATTAATGCAAATAGTAATTTTATTAAAAAAAATGCCGAAAAAAAAACTCATATGAGCCGTAATCCTAATAAAACTGGAATCATACCTAAACAATATAATAGAAAAAGAAATCATTCTAATTCAGATTCTGACTCTGAATTTTCCGACTATGAAGATTTTAATAATAATAATAAAATAAATTCAGATTCTGATGATGGTAACAATAATAATTTACTATTTAATAAAAGCAAAAAAATCATTGACAATAGAAAACATGAAAGGGCATTTGTTGAAAAAACAAAAGATGATGATAATTATTTAGAACAATTTAAACCTATGAAATTCACAAATCTTGGAGAACCTGTTTCAAGTAATGCTGTCCATTATGGTAGTGATAATCATAGTTCTGTTGTTGATAGGATGGAAACCGAACGTGAATTAGCATTAAAAGGTAATTTTTCAAATTTTGGTGAATCAAATGATATGACATATGGAATTATGTCGCCTGATAATTTTACACATAATAATATGAAGCCGTTTTTTAAATCACGTGGATTAAATAATAGAAAATCAGAACAATCAGCTACTGTTCATCAAAGAAGAATGGAAAGTTTTTCTGGAACTCTTAATGATGAAAGACCTGATTGGAGACATAAAAAAGAACAAGCTCCACTATTTAGTCCTGTAACAAGTATTTCAAATCCTTTTGGTATGCCTGTTATGACAGATGCGTATGAAGGACGATTTATTCCTGGCAGAGAAAGACGTAATGAACCACTATTTGAACCTATTAGAGTTGGACCTGGGTTGGGAGTTGGACTTGGAGAAAACGGGGATTTTATTAAAGGCGCTGGTGATTTATATAGACCAAAAGTATTAACAGTTGATGATTTGCGTGCTAAAAATAATCCAAAAGTTACTTATGGTGGTGTTATTGTTGAAGGACAAAAAGGAGAAAAACGTGGAATTAATGGAAGACAAGTTGTTCAAAAGAGAGGTGCAAGTGCAAGATTTAAAGAACAGTCTCCAAAAGAAGATTTCTTGGCAAAATTCACGGGAGAAGTTACTGGACCTAAAATTATCGGCGCAGTTGATCCTAATTCAATGGGTGGTGTTAATCGTGGTGTTCAAGAAACTAATCATATTGGACCTTCTAAATTCAATGTTGATCAAATTACTGATACAAAAATGCGCGATGGTAAAGGTGACAAATATAGAACTCCATTTAAACAATCTTTCGATCAAAGTGAAGCTCCCGGATTTTATTTGTATGAAGGATTAAAAGGACAATCAAATTATGATAGTTATATTACAGATGCCACACAAAGGGGAAAAGAACAAGACTATATTGCTCCTATTGGTAAATCCGAAAATTTCAAAAATACAGTATTTAATCCTAATGATATTCCTGATATTACTATGAGAGAAATCCATAGTGAAAAAGACAGATCTGGACATGCTCTTACAGGTAATTATAAACAACGTCAGTCATATGATCCAAATGATATTCCTGATATTACTATGAGAGAAATTCATAGTGAAAAAGATAGAACGGGAAATGCCCTTACTGGAAATTATAAACAACGTCAAGCATATGATCCTAATGATATTCCGGATATCACTATGAGAGAAATTCATGGTGAAAAAGATAGAACAGGAAATGCTATTAGTGGTGACAAATATATAATAAAATCATTTAATCCGAATGATATTCCTGATATTACTATGAGAGAAATTCACAGTGAAAAAGACAGATCAGGAAATGCTATTAGTGGAGATTATTTTAAGAGTAAATCTATTGATTTTAGTGATGTTCCTAATGTTACACTAAGAGAAATTAATAGTGAATTAGATTGGATTGGACCAAATAAAAAATATATTGGAGAGCCAAATACAAGAAATGATGCGTATAATTCAAAAGTTAATGTAACAAGAGAAGTTATAGCACAAGGTAGAAATCCTAATGGATTAAAAAATATAATTACTCCTTCAAATCAATTTACGAAATATAAATTGAAAGAAACAACAGATATTAATTATTTAAATCATCCCCATCCTGAAATTCCACAAAATAATAACATTATATTTGAAATGGTTAATGACAAAGATCCAACATGGTGGTTCAATAATAGAACTGATGATTATCCAGAAAAAAATTTGGCAAAAAATCCATATATTAACAATACTGTTCATAAAGCAATTCCAATAGATTTTAATTAATAGTTGCTAAAAGTAGTGTTTTTTTAATATTTTCATCAACATTAATATCTTTTTTTACTATTTTTTTATAATTAGAATATAAAAATTTATTTATAAATATATATGCTTGATTTATTTGTTCTCCTGTATTTGCGCCTGTTATAACAACAGAACCATCTTCATATACAAATATAGAAACTATTTGTTGTGGATGATCAAATTTAATATCAACACAGGAATGACTTATTTTATCATAAAAACAATCATATTTTTTTAATAATAATAATTCGTATAATTTTCGTAAAACTACCTTGAAAGGTAATTCAAAATTTGTATTTATCATATTCACTTTTAAATCAAAAATACTCGTTAAATCAAAAATATTATTATTATTAATCTTTCTAATAAATTCTATTTCACCACAATTATCACCAACAATAATTTTACTTTTTGTCAATTCATTTATTATACTTGAAATTGTTTCTACAATATCATCACAAGTTCTACATCCAGTTATATGCATAGAACCATTTGTAAATAATTTGACATGAACACTATCTTCCTTTTTAGTTTTTATTTTAATATGTAATGAAGTTTGATTATAAAATACTTTTTTATTTTTTCTTGGAATGTTTTTTATATTTCTATAAATAATATTTTTTTGCTTATTTCTTTTTTCTTCAATACCAACACTAACAGCACAAACTATGTCTTGAACACAATCATGTGACAAATCTATATATTTACATATATTTTCACAATTGAATTCTATATCGCGAATTTTACATGATATTGTCATTGTAGATATATATATATCTTTTGAAATTTGTCCCAACATAAGTTCTTCGTCATTAATATATTTTCTGAATTTTTCTTCTCCTGCTATTTTGTTTTTTTCTAATTTTATTATTTTGTTGCTATTTTCAAGTTTTTTCATTGTTTATATAGTTTATATATTTATTTATATAGTTATAAGGCAAATATAAATATATGTAATTTTTTTTCAATTTTTATATTATAAATGGAAAATCAAAAAGAAATAATAACATCGATACAAATATTGAATGGATTAGTAAAAAAAAATTTTTTAAAAGTAAAAGTTTCTCCAATAAATAAAAATTTTTTTTTTAAACAAATAAAAAATAAAAAATTATTAGAATTAGCTGATATTTATGATAATTCTAAAAATAAAAAATATTCTACAAGTGCTTCCCCAGGTGAAAATATCGATACACCAGAAACTGTTACTAATTTTTCAATCCCGTCTTTTGTATATAAAGAAAAATAGAAATATAAAATATTATGAATTTATCAAGTAAGCGAATTTTATCTTTCGATGTTGGTATTAAAAATTTAGCATACTGTATAATAGAAAAAAATATTCCGGAAGATAGTTTTAAAATTTTATTATGGGGTGTCATAAATTTATTAGAAATAGAAAATGACAAAAAATGTATGTATAATTTAAAGGGCGGAAAATTATGTTCTAATCCAGCAAATTATAATTTATCAAGTAAAGATAAAGAATTTATTTTTTTAAATGAAAATAATAATTATTTGTGTTGCAAAACTCACAAAGAAAAATGTGTTCCACAAATAGTAAAATATGACGATTTAAAATCAACAAAAAATTTAGTAGAAACTATTTGTTTGTATTGTGATGAACATGCTGATTATTTTATAAATACAAATGATTATTGTGGTTTTTGTGAAAATCATTTTTTAATAAAATGTTCCAAAAATAATAAATTTGACAAAAATATTTCGGCAAAAAAGCTTGCCGTTATGAATTGCGATGATTTTCCGCTATTAGATTTAAGCAAAATATTATTTGAAAAATTAGCTTCTTTTGATGAATTTTTAAATGTAGATGAAGTTTTAATTGAAAATCAACCTGGAAGATTAAATGGGAGGGTTAAAGTTGGAAATAAAATTAAAACAATAGCTTCTTTTATATTTTCATATTTTGTTTTAAAGGGAATTTCAGAAGTTAAATTTATTTCAGCTTCTAATAAATTAAAAATTGATAAGAAAAAAACAGATGCAATTATAAAAAAAGAGGAAGATATAATTTTAGATAATCCAAAAGATATTAAAAAAAATTATGATTTAACAAAAAATTTAGGAAAAGAATATTGTAAGGCACTTATTACTGATGAAGACATGGAAATATTAAATAAATATAAAAAAAAAGACGATATGTGTGATGCTTTTTTACAGGGATTTCAATATTTATTTAATCCTGTTCCAGAAAAATATTTAGAAATGATAAAAGATGTTTATTTGTAAATAACATTGCTACATTTATCTTCATAATATCCCATTTGTAATTGTGATATTAAAGTTAATTTTAACATATTTTGATCTTGTTTTGTCATTTTATCTCTGTATTCTTGTGGTGTAAATGGACCTCCATATTTTTGTAACAATTCTTTTGGTTGGGAAGGAAACAAACAATCATCTGTATCATATAAAATTGAATATAATTTTTTTATTAATGACATTCGAGTAGGAATTTTAGTTTCATCATCTGTTAAAATATATGCCAATGCACAACTATATGAACAAAAACATCCAAATACATAGTATATATTATTATTATATTTTTCCACAATAAAACAAGGTAGAGTATCAAATTGTAAAGTGCAATGCCAGCAGCAAATATTTGTTTTTTCGCCAGGCTTTACTTTTGAATTTAAGTCTAATAATTTTATTTCTGAACCACAATTAGGATTTGATTTTTGTATTTTATTTTTTGTCGAAATATTCCCCTCCTGATTTGACTGGCTAATTTCTTCTTTCAATTTTTTAATTATATTATCCTTTTTTTTGATTTCTTTTTCTAATTTTTTTTTATTAGTATTATGCAATTCTTCATCATCAGATAAATACACAACAAGTTTATTTTTTTCATCATGATCGCCACCCATAGTAAATTGATTTTTTTCAGAATAATATTCATCTTCTTCTTTATTACTATCAGTATTTGTTGGTAATTCATCAGATGTGTCTAATAGAGGAATATGCAAATTGATGGAATTTTTTTTGTTTTCATTATTTTCAATATTCAAATTAAAATTTTTTTTTTCTTTTTCTTTTTCTTTTTCTTTATTTAATTCTTTTTTGCTTGAATCATTATTTTCTGCAAATTGGGGAGTTTTTTGAATTTTTTTTTCACAATTCTTCCTTGGACGTCCTCTTGTTTTTACATTTCCAATTTGTTCTTCCATATTTTTATATACTTATTTACTTCTTTATATAAAAGTAAGTAGGTAAATACTTTTTTTTTCAATATTTTTTTCAATATTTTTTTTTATTATTATGCGGAAGCGGATGCCGACGCCGTTTCCTTATTTACAATACTCATCTGTGTAATTCTTCCAGATCCTAATATTTTTGATAAATCCGGATTTTTACTAATATAAGAACTTGAACTTTCACATGACATATCAGAATTTGCAACATTCTTAGATTGCTTTTTTGGGGTTGGTTTTGCTGACTTTGTTGATTTTGTTGATTTTGTTGATTTTGTTGATTTTGTTGATTTTGATTTAACTTCTTCTTCATCAGTATCATCAAATGGTGGAGGGGTATCTGAAGATTCAGACTTTATTTTTTTTGCAACAAGTTTCTTTGATACTGTTTTATTCGCGGCATTTTCCAATTTTTGCAAATTATCTAATTCTTTTCCCATATTTGTTTGCTGAATTTTCTTTTCAATATTTTGCTCCAAATTTTCAAATTGCCTAATTTGCTCCATAAGCTTTTTGTTCTTTTCAGTAAAAGAAGTTTTGGCGGTTGCAGCACTGTCACTTAGCATTAGAGACTTTTTCATATTTTTCATCTTTTTTGTATTTTTTGAACTCAATTTTGCTTCATAAAATTCTGCCTCTTGTCTCTTTAATTCATTTATATTATTAATTCTTTCCAAAACTTCCATATGTTCCTTTTCAACCTTGTCTTTCGCTATTTTTCTCTGTTCTTCCTTTCTCTTTTCATCTTTTCGCCTTAATTCATCGTAAATATCTGGGTTTTTTTCCATTTCTTGCGCCACATTAGATTTACTACCCATATAATTAGCTACTCCTCTATACATTTGAATTGATAATGCACTACCAGTAATAGTTAAAAATAATTTCAATTCTGGCGCCATCTTTTTTCCAGGAGAAGTATATTTTTCATAAATTTCACCTAAAATATCTCTATAATTTGGAATATTATTTTGAACTTCATTTGACCACATACCATTAAATTTAATATCAAATGGATTAAAATTGTCATTCAACATTTCTATCCCTTTTACAATACCAATCATCATTTTACTCATCCATTCCAAAGAACTTTCCTTTGCCCTAATACCATGATGCAATTCATATTCAAATTTCATAGTTTTATAACTTGAATTTAAACTATAATTTTGAGATAATTTTACGCCAGATTTTGTAAGTTCTCCCAATTTACGCAACATGTTTAATTTTCGTAACATCAATTCTTCTTCATTCCAATTTCTCTCATCATCAGGATCATTAGTAAAGGAAGAAGGGTCTTTTTCTTGTCGCGAATTTTTCATAGTTTCCTGAATTTCGGAAGAACTTGAATTTGAACTTGTATCGTCCCTGTTATGGGAATAATTATTGGCATTATCGTCCATCTTATAATCATCATTATTATTAAAAAAATCACCCTTGTTAAAATATTTAATTTCATTATTTAACTTATCAGGATTTGCCAATTCATCAACATGCATGTCGGTAGTTGTTAAAGGATATCTATTCCTATTCATATGATATTATATTTATAAATAATATAATCATTCTTTTATATCAAACACATTTTTTATATTTTTTTTATTTTTATTTTTATTTTTTTCGTTTTTTAATATGAATTTCATACATTCAACATATCCTATTTGAAATAAATTTTTTTTACATTCTATATCTAAATCTGTGTTATACATACCTATTGGTGAAATTACTAAATTTATCGTTTGTTTTTCATATCCTGTCATTAATAAATTAGATAATCCTTCAAAACAACAGTCTATAACCGACAATATAAATTGAGGCAACGAATTTATAGTTTCATCATTGTTTCTTTCTTGATTTAGCAAAACGCCGATTATTTTTTTTTTTTCTTTTTTAAAAAAATTGACCGGAAAATTATTCATCATTCCACCATCAACATATAATTTATTTTCATATAAATAAGGTGTAAATATTACTGGAATACTTATAGACATTCTTATTCCTACTATTACCGGCATTTTTGGATGTGTTAAATGTGATAAATATATTAATTTTCTATCATTAACACAAACAGTTGTTAAATATAATTCAATTTTAGAATGATTGAATAATTCCTCAAATGTTAAATTAACATCGAAATTTTTTTCTTTAATTAATTCTTCGAGTGTAACTATAATTTTTTTTCCAGTATCTAACCCAAAACCATCAAACAATTTTTTTCCTTTAATATTTTTTAATAATTTTAAATCTAATGTATTAAAAATTTCTTCTTGTTCTGATGGGGAATATCCAATTACAAACATGGCTGCTATTAATCCACCAGCTGATGTCGCTACTATTTTTTTTATATTTTTTAAATAATTTTTTTCTTCTAATGCTTTTAATACTCCAATATGGGCAATCCCTCTTAAACTTCCGCCACTTAGAACTAAAATTTCTTTTTCATCCATTTTATATATTATTAGTTAGTTTTTTTTAACTGTAAAATAATCTCAAAGATTATTATTAAATAAATATGAGTAATTTTTCCGATTTCAATATAGAAAATTTATTTTCCGACAAAAAATCCGGCAAAAAACCAAAATTTACAGGACAAATAGACATAAATTCATTATTTTATTCACATGAATATAATCATGATGAAACATATGTTGATTCAAGAATGTTGCTAAATACCTTACATGAAAAAAGAAGAAAATTGCAAGAATTTTATTCCAAGAATTTTTTAAAATGTTGGAAAAATATTGAGTCTGCAAATGAATATGGTTTTACAGAAATAAATTTTGTTATTCCCAGATATTCTGAATGTATTGGATATAATTGTAAAGAATGTTTAGAATATATTAAAAAAAAACTTGCAGAACAAAAAATCGATACAAAAATAGAAAATAAAACAACTATTCATATTTCATGGAAAAAATTAGAAGATAATATTAAAAAAAGTATTGAAGAAAATAATAATAATAATAATAATAATAATAATAATAATAATATTGAACAAAATTTTCTCGACATAAATTCTTTTTATTCTTAATTATATTTATTTAGAAAGAATAATATCAAGAATAATTATTATAACAATTCCGATAATTACAACTATAATTATATCTTTTAATATTTCATAATTTAATCCCGATTTTTTTTTAATAATATTACTGTTGTCACTAAAATATTCTTTTTTTACGCTATTATTATTAAATAGGTATGATAATTTATTTCTACATTCTTCACATGAAGCAATATGATTTATAACTAATTCATCGTCGCCATTAAAACTTTTGAGATGATTATTATTTTTAATTATTTTTTTTTGTTTTTTTGGCAAATATGTATATTCACTAACAACGTCGTCAAAATAACTTGAACTCATACTTTCACTATTTATTTTTGAAGAAAGCGAAAGAGAATTATTTGACTGTTCTTCATCTAATGGTGTAGGTATTCCAGAAACAAAGTCGCTTTTTAATTTAAGTTGTGGTGAAAATTTAAAATTAGTGTTTTCTGCAAATGCACTAATTCCATTTAATATGTTTTTTTTCATATCTTTTCTATTTTTTTCATTCCTCTTCATATTTATTTTTCTTGCCATTTTATCCAAATTATCTTTATCTTTATTATTTTGGAACACTTCATCAAAATTATTATATTCCACCATATTTATTATTCGTTAATATAATAAATATTATAAAAAAAACATATTATACTTATTATTTCTTTTTCCTATTTTCACTTTCATATTCATACATTAATTCCTTATAAGCATCAACCAAGTTTGTTTTTGTTTTTTTATTTTTTTTTTCTTCTTTAATACTATCTCCAACAATCATATCTAATTGTGAAGAAATATTAAATGGATTATCCATTAAATTATTTCCAGAAAACTTGGTATTATTAAAACTTTCCCTTTCACCTATCATTTTCTGATACTTCTTTTCTAAATTATTATCTTTCGATTTACAATTTTCATAATCATTACTATATTTATAAGTCTTTCTATTATCATCATCAGAAGATATTGAACTTATTGAACATTCATCATCAGAAGAACTCAATTTTGAATATAAATAATCATTTCCATCTGACGTTTTATATAAATTATTAAATTCATCATCACCATCTTGTATAGAAACATAATTTTCACCACTTGTTCCATGATCATTATATGCAGAAATACCCTCCCATGATATTATGCTTTTTTCAGGATTCTTTTCCTTATTTTTCTTCTTCCTATTTCTCATTTCCCACTGTCTATTAAATTCATTAGTATCAAAAACAGAATTATTAAATATTTTTTTTGGCAAACATTCAGCATCTTGTTGATTTCTTTCAGTTTCCATATCATCTATACGCCTCCTAAATTCTTTATTTGAAAATTTATATTCATCTTTATTATATTTTTGCGTTGAATTAAATCCATGTTTTTTATCTAATTCTAATGATTTTGTTTGAAAATCTAATAAAGCTATATTTTTTGAGTCTTCTGTTTTTCCATTTTCCTGTAATTTTATAAATTCATCAAAAGATAATTTCTTATCACTAAAACAACCATTATCAACACTCTTTTTTTTCATATCATACATTTTACGCTTTTCAGGATTACTTAGTATTTCTCGTGCCTCTCTGATTAATTCAAATTGCATTTGATATTTTTCAAATTGCTTTTTTTGTTCTTCTTGTGGCAAATTAGCTAATTTGTGTCTAATTTTATCTTGATGATATTCAGCCATTTTTTTATTAGCCTTCTTTATAATATTTTCTTGTGTTTCATCTTTTGTTACTCCTAAAACAGAATAATAATTTATAACGTCATTATTATTATTACTACTTTTAGCTTCTTCACTACTTTTTTCTACTTTTTTCTGTTTTTTGCTTGTTTTATTTTGATCGACACTTTTTTTAATATTCTCAATAATTCCATCCAATTCTAAATCTTCAAATATTTTTCTTGACATTATTAAATATATTTATCTTTTTTTTTATATATTATAAACACAATTTTGCGTAAAAAATATTTTAAATTTTAATTTTTCTTCTTTTTAGAAGATTTCTTCGATTTTGAATTTCCATCTATATCATCTTCATTTCTTTCTGCCTTTTCATCCAACCACGCAATATAACTCTTTTTAAATTCAATTAATTCTCGTTTCCACAATTCAATTGGCGTTAAAGAATTGTAATCATTATATTCTTTTTCCTTGTTTTTATATTCAAGTTCTAATTCTTCTATTTTTTCTTCTGTTAGGGAAAATAGCAACATTTGACTCAAATATTCATAAGATTTTTCTTCTTCAGTTGATTCCGGATTTTTCGATAATTTTGGATAATTTTTCTTTTCTAATTGTTCAAAAATATTATCCTTCTTTCTCTTATTTACAATAATTTGATCTGTAAGAATATCATTTATATATCTAACTTTATTTTTCAAAATTTCTAATTCATTATGTAAATATTTTAGGTATTTTGCCCGCCTTTCCACATATTTTTCCAATCTTATTTTATAAAAATCAGCTATAATTTCTTCTGGGGAACTATATTTCTGTAAAAATCCTTTTGAATTATATAAATACATATTAGTAATCGAAATTGTTGTCGATAATTTTAGTGTTTCAATAATTGTATTTTTCTTAAATAAATATTGCATTTCATTTCCTTTAAATTCTAATTCGAAATTAATATCATTATTGCCACATTTATTATAATATCTATCCAATAATTCTTCAATTTGTTTTTTTTTCTTTGGTTCTTCTTCTCCCTTTTTCTTCTTTTCTTTCTGCTTTTCTAAATCTTTCTGTGAAATATATGTTATTCCAGCCATAGGTTTTAATAATTCATTTTCATATTCTTGTGGGCATAAAGATTGTTTTGTTCCAAGAGGAATTTCAGTAATAGTTAAATTCTTACTACTTTGAGTTTCATAAACGCCTGTTATTCTATAATATACTTGTCCATCTTTATCATCAATTTCCCTTTCAACACTTCCCTTAAATCCTGAATACCATGGTGTCATATTCTTCATATTTTTTCCTTCCATAATACATAATAAATTATCACAAATATCAAGCGGATTATATTGTGGTATTGTTGTTGCAAATCCTGTTCCAATACCATTACATCCATTTACTAAAATCATTGGAATAATAGGATAAAATGTATTCGGTTCTACTAATTTTCCATCTTCAAATAATTTAGTCAAAATTAGTTCATCTTCTTTTACAAATATCTTTGTCGCTATATTTTCTAAACAAGTATAAATATATCTTGAACTTGCAGCATCATTGCCATTACACCATCTATGACCAAAATTGCCATCTGGAACTAAAAGATTTATATTATTACTACCAGTAAAATCAGAAGCCATAGAAATAATAGCATCTTCTAAACTTTTATTTCCATGTTTATAAGCAGTTCTTTTTGATACTTCTGATGCTAAATCCGCCACTTTTATTCCTTTTTTAATATTATCTTCAAAACAAATATACATAATTTTTCGTTGCGAAGGTTTCAATCCATCCATAATATTTGGAAGGTTTCTGACATTATCATAATTTGAAAAATGTTTTAATCCTCCATCAATAAATTCTGTATAAGTAATATTTGTTTTATCATATTCTAAAATATTATTTTTATCATAATTGGAAAGCCATACTTTTCTATCATCGGCATATTTTTCATCAAACGCTAATACAAGTTTTTCATAAGAAGGACTATATACTATATCAGGATCAGACGTAGTAGTATCTAACTTATTTTTCTTTGTAGCTTGTTTTTTTCCCTTCTTTTTTTCTTCTTTTTCCCTTTCTTCTTTTTCTCTTTCTAAATATCTCTCTTTAACTTCTTCGCTTTGTTCTTCCCAATTCAAAGAAATTACTTTATTATCAAAATCAATAAAAGATTTTCTTGCAGTTTTATCATCGGATGTTCCTAATCCTTTGTAATATTTAACATCATATTTTGATGGATTTACAGTTTTTATCCAATCATCAAATTTCACTTCTGAATAAAATTCAATGGGATTAGCTTTTTTTTTATCCGTCTTTTTCCATGCCCTAACTAATATTGTTGGAAACATTTGAATAAAATCATTTAATTTCAATAATTCCGGCCAACAACATTGTAACATATTAATAATTAATCCCATAATATGAGAACCATCCGCATCAGCATCTGTTAAAATAACAATTCCACCATATCGCAAATCTTTTGTATCTGTATATTTTGTTCCTTGTTTTAATCCCATAATTTTCTTCAAAGAAATAAATTCCTCGTTATTTTTAATTTGATCATAAGTAGCATTTCTTATGTTTAACAATTTTCCACGTAATGGAAATCCACCGTATTTTTCTCTGCCAACTATGCTCAAACCATTCTTAAAATAAGAAAATGCTGAATCTCCTTCTGTTAAAAACAATCTGCATTCAGAAGATCTCTTTGTCCCTGCCCATAATGCATCTTCTAATTTTGGAACATTTAACATAGAAGTTTTCTTGCCATCTGTTTTGTTCAATTGTGATTGTTCTTTGAATTGGGCATTTTTAACAACCAAATCAATCAAACCACTTTTAATTAAACTATCTATGAATGCTTTTGGAATTTCACACGTGGAGCCAAATTTTGCTGGTTTCGATGTCAATTTGCTTTTTGTTTGAGAAGGAAATTCTGGATTGACAATTGTTGCATTTACAAATATATCTATGTGTTCTTTAATTAGTGGAGCTTTCACTTGTAACTTATATTTTGTTTTAATATGCATTGAAATACTCGTTATAATTTGATTTAATATATAATCAACATGACTGCCTCCTTCATAAGTAGAAGTTCCATTTACAAAAGAAACTTGTTTTCCTCCATTGTCTGGAACAAATACACACCCAATTTTCCACCTATCACTAACATGACTATATGTTAAATTGGGATCTTCATCATAACACATTTTAATATAATCTTCAAATGTATTAACTTTAATTTCTTCGTCATTGAAATATACTTTTACATTATCACCAGTACAAGCAGCAATGTCATACGCCCTTTTTTTCATCCACATAACATCTTCATCTGACATACATTCCATTTTAAATTTTTCAAAGTCGGGATAATATGAAACACAAGTATATGGTTCGCTTTTTGATTTTGGTTTTGTAATAGTTGGTTCGCATTTTTCTGTCATATTATTTTTGAATTCTTGGATATATTTTTTCTTACCATGTTCTGTATCTAATGTTTCAATTATAAATCGTGTAGAATAAATATTACACAACTTTATTCCCAAACCATTTAGTCCGGAAGTAACACGGTCTTCATCATCGTCGTTGTAATAATTAGATGAAGAAAGCAAATTTCCAAAAATCATTTCTGGAACATATATATTGTGTTCTTTATGAATAGTAACTGGAATTCCTGGTCCATTATTCCATACTTTTATTAATCCTTGTTCTTTATTTACATTAACTTTTATGTCTGTACAAGTAGTTTCTCTTGTAGAATGATCGAAAGCATTAACCAATTCTTCGTCAAATGTTTTGTAAAATCCTGGAGTATAAGTTACAGAAGTTCTAATAATTTTATTTGTTGTATCATCGAAAATATCCATATCTCCTGTTTCACGTTGAATACTTCCGATGTACATTCCCGGGCGTAACAAAACATGTTCTCTGTGTTCGATTTTTTGATATTTTTCCTCGATAGAAGGGGTATTCTTAGTAGAAACTTTTTTGCTCATAGATGTTATAATTATATTTTTATAATATGTATTTATGTATGTATTAACTATATTTTTTCAATTTTTTATTTTTATTTTTTTTAACTAAAAAATTGAAAAAAATATAAATAAATATAAATAATATAATACACAAATTATAAATGGAAGTCAAAGTTGAAAAAGAAAAAAGAGAACAAAGAAAATAGAAACAAATGAAAATATTAATGAAGGAAAAATGGAGTGGTGGAAAAGGAGATGAAATAAATTATTTTGAAAAATACATTCCGGAAAAATACAAAATTTATATTGAACCATTTGTTGGCGGCGGAGCTGTTTATTTTTATTTAAATTCAGATAAATCAGTAATAAATGATGTACATGAAGAATTGATTGCATTTTATAAAGAAATAAAAAATGGAAATGCAGAAAAAATTTATGATTTTATGAAAAATCATCCAAATGAAGAAGAAGAATATTATAATGTAAGAGATAAAATGGAAATAAAAACAGATTTAGATAAAGCATGTAAATTTTATTATTTAAGAAAAACTTGTTTTAGAGGCATGATGCATTACAATAAAAATGGTGGATTTAATATTCCTTTTGGAAAATACAAAACAATTAATTATGAAGAATTAAAAAATAATGATTATGCTGAAATATTAAAAAATACAGAAATTCATAATGAAGATTTTGAAGAAATATTTAATAAATATAATAGCAAGAAAAATTTTATGTTTTTAGATCCACCATATGATAGTAAATTTACTGACTATGGATATTGTCAATTTACAAAAGAATATCACGAAAGATTAGCAAAATGTTTCAAAGAAACAAAAATAAAATGTTTAATGGTTATAGGAAAGACAGACTATATTGCTGAATTATATAAAGATTATATTGTAGATGAATTTGATAAAAAATATAGATTTAAAATTCATTCCAGAAGAGTTGGAGATGAAATTAACACAAAACACCTGATAATAAAAAATTATGAATAAAGTTTTTTTTAATAATATTATTTTTGAGTTGTTTTCAAAATAATATTATTCAAAAATTTTATATAATTGTCCAAATCAAATTTTACTTGAATATTTAACTCTTCAAAATAATTATTTACTCCACAAATAATTATTCCATTATTTTCCATATCAGAATATTTATTGAATATATTTATAGGTATTTCATTTTTATCTAAATATCTTTCACAAACAAAACATGTTTTAATTATATATCCATCATATTCATTTTCAAGTTCTTTTTTTATATTTATAATTTTATTTTTAGTTGATATTGTTTTTTCAGTATCTAAATAAATATTTGATTTTAACTCTGCATAATAAATTGTTTTCGTTAATTTATTACAAAATAAATGATCTTTTTCTTTTTTTCCTCTTGTATTTTTTTCTTTTATATTTTTCAAATCATTATTTTTCTTCAATATTATATTCGCAAATAATTTTTCAACAGATATTCCTAATTTTATACAATCACTTTGCATTATATATTTACAATCAACAAGATATGATAAACTATTTTTATCTTTTTTTACACTATTTGTAGAAGCTTTCTTTTCCAGTTCATTGACATATTCATTGGATAATAAAATGTCATCCATAAGAATACAAAGTTCATTTGTTTCTTCCGAGTTTAATTTTGATGTTTTTTCCATTTCGTTTTAATTATTTATTTCATAATTTGAATTATTTTATTATTTTTTTTCAATTTTTTTATAGTGTAAAAAGAAAAATAGGTGATTTTTCATATTTGACTATATTTATAGCTTCTATAAGAATTATAATTTATATTTGAATTTATATAATAATAATGAAATAAATAGTTTAAAATATTTTTAGGAAAAAAATGATCAAAAAATAAATCATAAAAAAATAAATTTGATTACATAAAATTATTATTTGCATTTATTCCAGTTTTTTGTGGTAGTAAATCAAGAGATAGTAATTCTATAACAAAAGAGTGATCTATACCGTTAAAATCATATAATTTTCCGTCTTGGGAAAATAATGAAATATTAAGTGTTTTTAAATCAATCATATCATATAAAACATGTGGAGTAGAAACAAAAGTATCATATAAAACATTTCCTGGATTTTCAGAAAGATTGATTTTAGCAAAATAATCAGTAATAACATTTCCACCAAAATTTCTATTGCCAGAAAACTCTCCTATTTTCATTAAAATATAATCATTGCCAGTTAATTTCAAAGAATTATTCTTTAAAACAACAAGTTGTCCAGAATCATCATAAACATAATTACGTTTAGTAGAAGCATCATATTTTTGTATTTCATTGGCATATTTATTAGTGTTTTGAATAATAGTATTATAATCAGTAATAGCAATATCAGTAGCTACTTTTCTAAAACCCAATTCATTGCCAACAGTATCAGAATAGTTAAATAAGAGGCTAAATTTATTAGGAACATAAACAACAGCAGAATATCCACCATAAGTTTTCGTTCTATCAAGAGTTAAATCAAAATTATCTATTATTATTTGATAAGTATCTTTATTGTCAATATTATTAATATAGTGTATTTTATTAAGAATAGTGTCAGATATACCACTATCGGAAGCAAAATTAGATAATTTTATTTGGTCACCAATAGATAAACCATGATTAGGATGTAATATTTTAAGAGTATATGGCGGTTCATAATAAGCAGTAGCAGCAACATCTTGTTCAGGGGGAGGATTGCCATTAATATCAGTAATTTTTATAATAGGACGTCGTAATTTTGCTTCTTTATAACTTTTAAACGTAGCAATGTTTGTATTTTCGTCAAGTGTAATTTCAAATAAAATTTTATTAGTATACCCCCCTTTATTTACTTTTGTAGCATTTATTTCATTTAAATAATTTTCTATGTCAGGATCAGCATTAGAATTGTAAAAATAATTAACTTCAATTGGTGGTTTATTATGTCTGGAAACAGAATACATAGCATTCTGCAAATTTAGTGCTAAATCAGTGGAATTATAGTTTCCTTCGCTAATTTCGGCGCTATAAACAATGTCACCATCATCAAGATTTTTCCAATAAATTTTATTATTTTTATTTTTCTTGAAAGTCATCGAAGTATTTGGAAATTGAGTACTAATTAATTTTATCATAAAAATATTATGGATAGTTAAAGGCAATTCAATAGAATAATTATTTGGATCAGTGTTACCATTGTAGAGTTGTATAATTTTTGAAATAATAATAGAATTTTCGCCAAAAGAAATAGGTAATTCGCCTATTTCAGGTGAAGTAATTGGTGTTTTGTTTAAATAAAAAGGTTGTTTATCAAGTTTTATACTAATAGTTTTGTTAGTTTTACTATAAATATTGTAATAGCCATTAATATTGTCATTAGTGGTAGGAATATCACAATTCATTTTATTGATAGGAATTCCGCCAATAAATTTGAAATCAATATTAATAACCATATTGCTGTAAATTTCATAAGGTAAAGGATTATTATGTTGATTTTGATTAGAATAATAAAAAGGCAATTTAATATAAAATCCAGTTATTTTTTCGACAATATTATTAGAATTTGGAATATTGATATATTTAGTGTCAGATTTATCTGGTGGTAAAAAATATATCCTGTGAATAGTATTTAAAAAATTTGTTGGAATATTGCCGATATTAGTTCCAATAAATCCGGAAAGTGTTACATACATATCATAAGTATCATAATTCAATAAATCAAAATAGGAAATACCATCACCAACATAGAAATTAGGTGAAAAAGATGAGAATTGTGATTTTTCCAAATCAGGTGTGATATTTGTTATATAAGAAGAAGAAGATTGATTATTTGTAATTGAAGTTTCAAAGTCTGTTTTAATAATAAGATAATTAATATCATTTTGAAAAATAACGGAATAACCATAAAAAGTTTGGTTATTTTCTTGATATGAATAAGTAGCCATCAGAGATTGTGTTTCAGATTTAACATTATTAATAGTTATTCTGTCACCAACAGATAAAGTAGATAAAATGTTTTTAGGAATAGTAATTGTTAATAAATAATTTTTTTGGTTGGAGAAAGTTAAATTGTCAGAAGTTTCAAAAAAAAGTGGATTATTATTAAGTAAAATATCATTGTCTTTAATAATAGTTGATTTTTGTATTCTTGCTCGACTATCAATATTTATTTTATTTGTTATAATTTTTGATTTATAATTTTCTCCATTCAATCCACTTTTTTTTAAATAATCAATATATGGATCATATTCATATTTATTATTTTTTTTTAACTTTTGTTCAGAATTAACATTCCAAGCTACTTGTTGAATAATATTATCATTTGAATTTAAAGAGTCATTATTTTCTACTTTATATTTTGATTTTTTAAGAATATTTGATTGATTGATAATATAATCAATATCGCTATCATGACTATCATGACTATCATAATTATCATCACTATCACTATTATTATCATAAACATTACTATTGAATGTTTTTTGGGTTTTTAAATTAGGGTTTTGATATGACATGTATAATATATAATATATGAGTTAAACTTTATTTGTAAAAAGAAAAAGTTTAATTATAATAAAATTTTTATCTAATCTTCATAATCATAATCATTATAGTTATCATCATCTTCATCATCATAATCCATATCATAACCTTCAAATTCTTGTTCTAAATCATAGTTATTTTCTCTGATTTCTCTAATTTCATCTTCATTTTTATCTTGTAAATCATAATTATATTCATTGTAAATATCTTCAATAGTATTATATCCAGAACTTTCATCAATTTCTAATTGGAAAGTATTTTTAATTTCATATTGAGCTCTTTTAACAGCAATATTTTTCATATTTTTGTCTTCATTTAAAATATCAAAAATAAAATCGATAATATTAACAATAAAATTAGCAATAAGTGTTTTGTCTTCGTTATTTTCTTCATTAATCATAGAATAAAAGGAATTAAATATGTAGAAAACAATAGAATTACCAACATTATCTATTTTATTAATTTCTGTATGTCTAATATATTTAGTTTTTTTAAAATCAAAGTTATTTAAATTAACACTTTCAATATCTTTATTTGTTAAAATAAATCCGCTCATTACACTTTTCCAATTAGAAAATGTATTTTTAAAATTAGTATTCTTTAATTTATCTCTATATTTATCAACAAATTTCATTATTTTTTCTTTATAGAAATCTTCATCGTTATCTTCAATTTGGAATAAAATTTCAGTATGATTATGTGTGATCATTGAAATTATCAAACTAATAATAAGAATTGATTTTTTCAATTGTTGAACTCTATCATGAAAAACAGATTGTATAATAATTTTAACAATTTTATCTTCTTTATCAAAATATATTTTTTCAATATCATTATAATATTGTGTAACATCAATAATATCACCAACATATCCAAGTAACTTAAATTTACTCAAAAAAGAATAATTTAATTTTAAAAGAACATCATGATTTATATTACGTACGAAATTTTTACTGTCTTCACGATATCCAAGTAAAAATAAATTTTTTGCATCATAATAAACTTCAACTTTTCTATTTTTATAGTTTGTATAATACAAAACGTCTCTTTTGAAAAAAGGATGATTTTCTTTAAATGATATTTTATTTTGAGATTCAAGCAAATAAATATTGTTATCTAAGGAATTCCCCATAAAGTCATGATCTATTATGTATAAATTATCAGTCAAATTGAAATTATTAAAATCATCGCCAATTAATTCCTGTATTTTATTTATAAGAGGTAATATAAATTGTAAATCAGAGTCATTAACATCATTATATTTTTCTTTTATTATTTTTGTATTGTGAGAAATATTATTAAGTATAGTAGAGTGTGACAATAATATTTGCATATTTTCGTGATTTATTTTTTTAATTTTATTTTTTTTATTAAATTCCATTTTTTTTTGAATATTGGCAATTTCAAAAGGTGAATAATTTGAATCTTTTTTTTTACCACATTTGATACATTTTTCGTTTTTTTCATCGAAAATATGAATTTTGCCATCATTAATACAAATTTTATTGGCAATAGTATTTCCGGAAATATTGTGTAATTTTTGTGACAAGATATCAGACATTTCATTGTCAAATTTTATTTTAGAAGCATTTTTTTCACATCTTTCGCAAACTAATGCTTTAATTTTTGAATTAAATTTCCAATCATGAAAATTTCCATCATCGCAATTGGTAATATTACTAATTTCACTATTTTTTGTACTATAAATATTTCCGGGATTGTCAATAATAATAGAAAAAGTTGAACAATTACATGTTTTTCTGTATGGAATTTCAAATTCGCTTGGGATAAATTTTTCTGGCAGTGTGATATATTCATTAGAAATAATTATTTCTCTTTTTTCATTATTTGCATTTTCCAACAAAAAATTTCTCTTCAATTTTAAATAAACAATATCATTATTAAATAAAGAATATAATTTTCTAAAAAAATTCTTAGAAACAATATCATACATCATTGATTTATTATCTTTTTCGATACTTTTTGAGAGAATACTATTTGTAACATCAACAATTGTATGAATAATTGATTTCATAGTAGTAAAAATCATCATATTTTTATTAATATCTTTTTTTTCTGAAAAATCAATTTGATAAAGTGTTGTTTTGTTAGCGATACAACATGAATATGTATATATAATATAACATAATATAGGAAATTGAACTAAAAATTTAACGTCACCATTTTTATTGCAAATAATTTTCAAATCAGAGAAAAGATTATTTTTCATCTTTTCGAAAGAAATAATATTACAAAATTTCTTTTTGTCATCACCAATATAAGTAATATTAGTTTCATTTATTTCTAAAACCATCATAAAAAGAAGATACGCCACAATATTTTTAACTTTGATAGTTTTAAATTTAGCTTTATCAATATCTTTTCCTGACATTTGAAAAATCTCATTAGTTAATTCAAAGTGATCCCAATAATCGGAAAGTGGAAGTGTCACATTTTCTTTTATACTTTTGCTATTCATATGTCTTTTTCTATGATCATCAATAATATCAATTGTATTTTTAATAATAAAGTTTTTTACAGACTTTGATTCTATGCTTGATTTTGATAAATGTAATAAATTAGAAACAATTGCGATTTTTTCAATTATTTTATCAAAATTTCTAATAACAATTTTATATTTTTCATATCCCATAACTTCATCTAAATTATAAGATATGATCATAGAATGAGTTTCAAAACTACCTGTTTCCTCATCTACTTGTCCTTGAATTTTAAATCTTGTTAAATCTAATCCTTCATAGCAACTTTTACAAAAAGTTTCTCCACCAACATCAACAGAAACATATTGTTGGATAAATTTGTACAAGGCTTCTGAATATTTTGGATCATTTTTTTTTAGGAGTGAAATATTATCAAATGCTACATTATGATGGCATTGTGTATTGCTATCTTTATTTAACTTGTCATTTTTGATAACATTATATTCATCAATTGACGAAACATTTATTTTAATAATATTTTTCGTCTTAGAAACAACATCTTTTTTTTCGCCAACATATTCAGTTAAATTATCAATATCGAAAACAGCATCTTCATTTGTGTCATAAAAATCTTGAAATTCTTCAAGGACTTCAAAAAGTTTTTGTTCAATTTCAATATATAAATCAGAATTTTTATCGAAATCAAGAACATCATTTTTGAATATATCAATAATTTTATGTCCAAGTTGAACTGATATTTTTTCCTTTTTGAAAATATCAATGATATATTCTTTCATTAATTCCAGAATTTTGTCATAGATATATCCAACTAACTTTTTGAAAGTTTCTTTTTCAGTGTTGCCATCTTCATTATCATATAATTTTTCAACAATACTATCTTTATTACTATCAAAAAGCCAAACAAAAGCTTGTGAATGATTTTTAAGATTAATTTTTGTTTTTTGTAAGAATTTTAAAATAAGATTAACACCATTTTGTTCATCTTTGTTGTATTTTTCATATTTTCTAATATCAATTACATTTTTAATCTGAATACATTGAACAGGAATAATAGTAGGTGGGATCATAAAACCAACAATATTGATATTCATATCTTCAGAACTAATTCTTGTTTGCAAGAAATTAGTAGAAGAAGGTTGTTTATATTCGCCTGTTTTATCAAAGGAAATTTTTCTAATAGTATTAATTGTTTTTGTTGTTTGTAATTGAAATCCGTCATTTTCGAAATTATTAAAATTAATATATGGATATAATTTATATTGTAAGAAATCAGCAAATAAGTCCATATTATCTTTTGTTTGAGAATGTGCATTTTTAAATTTATTTAAAATAATAATGTCTTCTCTACAATTTACAGCAACTGCTTTTTTAGAATTTAAAGGTGGATAGAATACTTTTTTAATTTCTGTATCTTTATCAGTATTTTTACTTTCATTAGAATATAATTCTTTTGCTAATTCTATTTTTTCAACAATATATTTTAATTTTGTTTCGTCTTTGTTTTTTTTTTTATTTATTTCTTGCGTAGTTTTTTCATAATTTTCGTTGTCTTTGTGAAATAATAAAAATTCATCAGTAATAGGAATAAGAATTTCATTATTAATTAGTCTCAATATTTTTTCTTCATTTGAAATTTCTTTAACAAATTTATTTTTTGAATAATTATCTAAATAATTCCAGAAATTTAAGGAATAAAAATGTGCTTGCGAATTTATAACAGTTCCGGAAGATTGTATAACACCTTCAATAGAGCTGAAATCAATTGTATTATTAGTAGGAACAACAATATCGATAAGTATATATTCGTTATTATTTAATTCATTATTTTCGACATATTCAAGGAAAATATTTTTATCTTTTTCTTTGTATAATTTGAATAAAATAATAAATTTAATAATATTGTGTGATTGTATAAAAACGTTATATTCGCTTTTGTTAAGTATAAATTTTTCATAAATAATATTAGGTCCAACAGAATTTAAAAAATTAATAGTTTCTTTTACAAGAGGTGAATTTTTATTTAACTTATTAATTTTTTCTTTGTTGAAACTTATTAAAACAAGTATAATTTTTATCATTTGATAAAATTGAAATAATTGTGAATTATTTTCTGAATTGAAAAAATCATCGACTTTATAAGAAAAATTTCTCTGATTATTAGAATATTCAATAATATTACTAATATATAATTCTTCTTTTTCTGAGAAAAAAAATCCAATCATTAAAAACAAATAATATGAAACATATCTTTTTGCAGTATTGATAATATGATAGATAGAATCTTTATTACTAACAAGATTTTCTAAATTTGATAAATTAATTTTGTCACTAATATATTTTTCTAATAAATCATTAATTTCTTGCTGAAATTTTATAAAATTAGTATCTGGAAGTATTTTTTCCCTAATGAAAGGGTCGCTATGTATATTTGTTACATAAAAAGTATCAATAACATTATTAAAAAATTCGTCAATTTTATTAATATGCATTTATTCTAATATATAATTATAATAATAAATAAATTATATATTTTAATCCAATAATTTTAAATTCTCAAATTTGATATCTAAAATATTACAAATAGATATGAAAAGGGAAACATTTATTTCAAGAACTTTTTTTATTATTATATTATTATTATTATTATTAATTATTTCGCAACCTGGAACATTCAAATTGCCACCTTCAAATTCATAAATAAAATAGCTATTATTAACAATTGTAAAATTCGGGATATAAAAATTAGGTATATTATTTTGTTTTGTAAAAATATGATAGCAAAATATTTTTTCACAAATATTTAAAATTAGATTCAAATTATTATCAATATTATTTTTTATCTTCCAAATTTTTTTTCTAAAAAAATTATTAAATTTTAATTTAATTACAATTTCGACAACAATATCACCATTATTTTTTCTTATTATTTGCAAAATATCAATAATATCAAAATCAAAATCAAATAAATAAACAATAGGAAGATATCTTTTTTTTATGTCGTCAATAGTTTTAGTTCCATAATTATCTGAAATATAATAAAGTGAAATAATAAAGTCTCTTATTTTTTTAAAATTAATAAAATTATCATTATTTTCATCGCTATTATACTTAATGTTCTTTGAATGCGCGTATTTTTCTAATAAATTTATAAAAATGTAGTTAATTTTAAATTAAGTATTATTTGTTAATATATGTGGAATTTTAATAGAATTAATTTTAAGCAAATCAAATAAATCAAATATTAAAAACATATCGAAATTATCTTTGATATTGTCAGAATTAGTTAAAAATTTCCCCAAAAAAATAAAAAAAATATTTTGCAAATTATTAATTTCAATGTCAATATAGCTTTCTGAAATTCTAAGAATAATATTTTTAATTAATATTTTAAGTATATTATTATTCCAAAACATTTTTGTATATTTTTCTTCACAAAACATTATATAATCAAAAATTTCAATTAAATCATATAAATTTAAATCTTTTTGACACATAGGATTGCATAATAAATCGTAGCATTTTGTTTTTTTATTATTATTTTTTAAAACAAAAATTATATCTTCAAGTGAGAAAGAATTTATATTATTATAGCAGTTAAAAATAAATATTTTTACAAGGAATTTAGCTAAATAATTATGCCCGCTAAACAAAGAAAAATTATTTAAAAAAAAGTTTCTTTCCCATGTTTTATAAGAAATTTCACTATTAATAATGAAGTGGGAATTTTTAAATTTAAACAAAATATATGTAGCAGCATAATTCATATTTTTGGAAACACAAAGGCAATTATAAATGGTTTTAATGTCGCAAAAATACAAAATATTAATATAATTTTTAATTTTATTTAATATCAAAAGTTTTGAATGACAATTATTACAAACCAATTTTTTTTTACTTTTATTTTTTTCAAAATAATTTAGAACACTTTTTGTATAACTACTATATGTTGTTTCTTCTTGTGGAATATCAATAATATCTGTTGGAATTTGAATTTCAATATGACAACATTCCCAACAATAACATCTGCCACAACATCTACAATGATGTCTTTTATTAAAAATATTTCCAAACAAAGATCTACAAGATTGACAATTATTAGTATTTGTCCATTTTTTTTCGCAATTTGGTAAAAAAATGTTAATATTTTTTAATAAATTATGATTTTCTGTGAAATTATGATTACACATTTATAAAAATATTATAATTAAATTTTTATGATATTTTCGTTAAAAGATATCCAAGTTTATTGTATTTTTTAATAATTATAGATATTGCATCAATAATATCATCAACAGGAGTTCCATTTTCACTTGTTGCTATAATAGTTCCTGATTTAACCATTTGATCGGGTTTGGAAAATCCAGAGAAAACAATATTTTTCATATTTTGTAATTCAAAATTAATTGGTTCGCAAACAGTTGAGTCTTCCCTTTCAAATATAAATTTAATTGTTTTTTCATTTGGGAATTTTTTTTCGTTTTTTTGTTCAATAATATTATTCCTTATTTTGTCAAATTTGCTAATTAAAAATTTACAAGTCCTAATCAAAAGTTCTTTTTCAGAAAATTGCTTATTACCATGAACAGTAAATATATATTCGCCCGTTTCCTTATTTTTTTCATAAAAAGCCCTTTCACAAGCCTTCCATATAACTCCACTTTCTTTTCTTTCAGCAATACCTAAAACTGCTTTCATATCACACTTAAAACTTTGTTCTGGCTTTAATTCAATAAGAAGTATGGGATATTTAGTACTATACATATTTACTTTTTTACCATCAATATGAACAGAACAATCATTTGTAGTTACACGAATATTGTCTTTTGTATCATTTGTCTTGCTAACAGTAAATTCAATACTTAATTCATTTGGATGGACTTCCCTTTCAACATCAGCATAATTAACATCATACCAATATTTTTCGTCTAATTCAAATAATTCCGGATCAATGCCAATAACGGGTAATAAAGAAAGATCTAATTTCATCATATCATTATTATATGCAATAGTTGTATTTTCTTTGATTCTAATTGTATCGGGAGAATAGGCATAAATAGGTATATAATTTGAACATACTCTTCGCAAAGAATTAATTAATTTGACATTCAGATCTTCACCAGAAAATTTGAGAATAGTAAAACCGGAATTTAATCCGTCATATTTTTTTTTTTCAATAAGTGTTGCATTAATGTCATATTTTTCATTTTTAAATTGTTCTTGCATATGATTAGATTTTATATTATAATAGATATATATTTATATATTTAATTAAAAAAATCAATTTTTTTTAATTATATAAAAAATAGAAAATAGAGTATAATATTAATGCTGTATGGATATTTATTTTATAGCAATGACAAACAAGGATATTGCAAAAGTTTTATAACACTATTAGAAAGGCATGGGATAAATAAAATGTTTAGATATTATTTAGTTGATGAAATGCGAGAAGAAGACATAACAAAATTTAATTTAGAAACAGTTCCAACTATAATGATAGTTTCTGATAATGGAACACAAAAAATGCAACAAAAATTTGAAGGAAATAATGCATTCAAGTGGGTTGAGAATTTTTTAATTTCAAGGAGACAAAGTGTAATAAAAAATGCTGAAAATGCTAGAAAATTAATTCAGAATAGCAATGCAAAAGAAAGGCTTATTCAAAAATTATATGAATATTGTCCAAATGAACATGAAGGAGTATCAGATACATATGCATATTATAATGAAGACGAAACAAAAGACATAAATGTGGCTCAAGGAAAAACATTTGTCAATGGATTACTAAATCAAAATGATAATATAGGTGCAATTCCTGTTGGAGATAGTGTGAATATAAAAGAATATAAAAAGAAGGAAGGATTAACAGCAGTTTATGGCAATAATATTCATAATATTGTAAAAAATATTGAGAATGATAGAAAAAAACAAGATGAAATAATGAAAACAAATATGGAACAAAACACGATAAATCATATAGCAAGAAATATAATGAATTCACAAGAATAAAAGTATATTATTAAATATTTTTATTTTTTATTTTGTTCAGATTTGTATAAAATATAAATTTCGCAAATATCAACAAGAGTTTTCATTGCTTGTTTAATAAAATTTTTTGACTCATCATTTAAAATACCCCAACAATACTTGAAGTGAAATAAAGCTTCAACACGACTTTCTTTATTTTTTGTCAAGTGATCATGGGAACTATTTGTAAAAAAATCATCATTCATAGATACAATAGAACTGCGATATTCATCTTTTGCATAAACTTTTTTAATAAAAATAGAAATTGGTTCTTGTGGTTTAATTTTAATAAATTCATTTAAAATTTCGTTGTAAATATTAAAACTTTTATCGGTGGGGAATTTGCTAAGCAAATGATTTCCAACCTGCTTACAAATAGAATTGAACATATTTATATAATTGGAAGCTAAATCTTCTTTATTATTTGTTGTTTTGCTCATAATAAAAATAAATAATTTGTTTATTTTTTAAGTAAAAAATAAATATACATAAAAAAATGTTTTTATTAATTAAATTATAATGTCAGAAGAAACTGAAAACAAGTTTGGAATGGCAATGAATCACAAATTTTTCATCAATGCCCTAAACAAGATTTTAAATGTTTCGCAAGAAAAGGCTGAATTTGTTATTTGTGAAATACAAAGGAATTCCGAATTAGAATATAAAAATACAAAGAAATACAAGGCATATATAAATTTGAAGAAGACATGTGAAACATTAAGGATTGGATTTTCAACATCATATAATGAAAAATATGATCAAGGGAAAGTTATCAAGAAAATTTATAAGACAATATCTCAAAACATGAATTTATTTTTTCCTGATAGGAAGCCCGAATTATTTCAATTGAAGAATGAAAAGGGGGAAATTATTACAATTGTTCCTGGATTAGATTTAAATTTAGTATTAAAGACACCAAATATTATAGAAGAAGAAATTAATGTTATATGGGCAAATTTATATGTTATGTATATTGGAGCTGTAAATATGTTATCATATACAAATAGCAATAACAAGAAAATTGAATTAATAAAGGAAATAATTCCAAAAATGAGAGAGTGTGTTTCACAAATTAGTTCTGATCAAGAGCCAATAAATTTTTTCTATGGATTAAATGCTGAGACGGGAGAATACGATGTTGAAAAGATGTTTGAAAGTGTAGCTGATCCGAAAGACGGAACAACATTGTCACAAGAAGGAATTATTGAATTATTAGGATTAGAAAACATGATAAATATGGATGAAATAGTGAAACAATTAAAAAGCTATGATGAAGATGCAATAGAAGAGTCAGCTTCAAAAATAACGGGAATTTTTGGTGCAAGTAATAATAGTGATGTGGGAAATATCTGTAACAAATTGGTAAGAGGGGCAATTAGTGAATTGAAGAATAGCAAGGATGGAAAATTAGATATTATGAAAATAGCTAAATCGGTAGCAAATAATGTTGGTAAAAAACTTGATAGAAAACAGATGGAAAATACAGCAGAACATTTTTCGAAGTTCATGGATGAAAGTAAGAAAAAGGTTGGTAATATGAAGGATGAAAATGGTAATGTTATGGATTTTGGAAA
>Ga0169931_10002137_pt1 | contig 32366 bp, 33 predicted proteins | sample Kivu_15m_20L_FD_129675 | JGI IMG/M metagenome (GOLD analysis project Ga0169931, IMG submission 129675) | Freshwater microbial communities from Lake Kivu, Western Province, Rwanda to study Microbial Dark Matter (Phase II) - Kivu_15m_20L... | ecosystem: Environmental > Aquatic > Freshwater > Lake...
ACAGATTTAACAACTATGCAGATACGATTAATGCTTTTATAATTAATAATAGCGGTGATACAACTTCTTATGCTTCCTCTCGAGCACCAATATTCTATGACAGCAATAACACAGCATATTATGTTGATGCTGCCAGCACGTCAAGACTGACAAAAATACAAAGAACAAACCCCATATACGCTGAATATCAATTATATACAAACACGACTAACAACCTTGTGAGAACTTGGGATGGTGTTTTAGTTGCTGGTTCTGATAATGATGGTGCAGCAAATTACACCGTTATTGAAACAAATGTGCCACAAGACAGTTACATGATGGGTGGATTTACCATAGATTGGTTTGAAAATTATGCCAGCACAAATGCTAAAACTAGAATTCAAATTACTGGTGGTTACTGGAATGCAGAAAGCAATGGCGGGTTTATGGGATTTGAGTATACATCTTCCAACCCAAACCTTTCCCCAACCATTCAAGTCGGTAGAAACGCTAGCAACGGTAAAACAGTTTTCATTTTATCACATTTCAATTCAAGTTATAATATTATTGTTGCTAGAGATTTGTGGCTAGGTTATGCCAGTGGCGCTGCTGATTACGGCGATGGCTGGACTATTTCTCAACAAAGCGTTTTAACAGCCTACACCAATCTTGATACAGTAACTGCTAGAACTGTTAACACAACAGGCAGCACTCAAAGTCATTATGCAACTTCATTTATTGATACAGACAATACTGGATATTATGTGGATGGTAATAGCACTACAAATTTGTATCGTTTTCAAACGGCAGAATATGTGACTATTGGAGGTAATTTTACTAATAACCCTTACAATTCGGTAGGCAGCACACGATTAATGTTTGGTGGCGGTGATGGAAATGCTCAAGGTGCTTACTATATTGGAACTAATTTGGAAAATTACGGCGGTAATTATACAAAATTAGATCTGCGTTGGCACACTGGCATTCGTATGGGCGCACAGCCAAGTTATGGTGGCATTCGTTTTTATGATACGGAAGCATTAGGCACACAAATATTTGCTATTGGTAAAGATGGCTCGTATGGTCAGGCTAATCAAAGTATGCGTGCTCCTTTATTCTATGACTTAGACAACACTTCGTATTACATCGATGCTGCAAGCACATCAGTGATGAATAGAATCAGCACTGTTCGTACAAATGACTGGTTATATCTAGACTATAATTATGGTCACTCTTGTGTTGGCGTTTATGTATCAACTCGTCTACAAGGTGTTTGGGCGATGGGCGACTCGTACAAATTAGCAGCAGATGGAACTTCTGGAGGTTCTTTGTATGGTATTGCTTGGTCGCATCCAAATGCTGGGGGCATTGGTGGTGCAAGCAATCTTGCTTCTCACGGTATGCTCATTCTTGAGAATGGCGTATTCAAGGGTGCATGGGGTGGTGGTAGAATAGTCACTCCAGAAGAAGTTCGCGCCACTGTGTTTCGTGAATATAGCGATTCAAATTTTTATGCTGATATTGGATCGAGTGGAACTTGTTTCAATGGAAATGGAAACATTCTCACCGCAGGCAATATTACTGCATATTACTCCGATGAACGACTCAAGACCATATTAGGTCCCATTGAAAATGCAATTGAAAAAGTGAAGTCGCTCAAAGGATTTTATTATGAAGCAAATGAAACTGCGACAAAATTAGGTTACAAAGTCAAAAGAGAAGTTGGTCTGTCCGCACAAGACATTCAGAAAGTTCTTCCAGAAATCGTATCACCTGCTCCGAAAGATAATAATTATCTAACGATCAGTTATGAAAGAGTTATTCCACTGCTCGTCGAAGCCATTAAAGAACAACAAAAGCAGATCGAAGAACTCAAAGCAGCGTTGATGACTAAATAAATATAACTTTTAGAGGAAACTAAAATGGCAATTACATACACGTGGAAAGTTACAGGTCTTAAAAAGACAAGCACAGAGGGTCTTTCAGACGTTGTAATCGGAACACAATGGCAATGCACTGGTAAAGATGAAGAAGAAAATGAGGGTACTTTTAGTGGCGCCACTCCATTTAAGGCTTCAGATGTAAATGTCGATTCATTTGTAAACTTTTCACAACTTACTGAAGAAACTGTTCTTTCTTGGATTAAACCAGTCGTAACTGGTGGGTATTGGGATCATGTAAAAGAACAAATTCAAAAGCAAATTAATGGAAAGAAAAATCCGATTGTCGATGTTCCTCACATGCCATGGGCTCCTGCTCCTGCGAATACCGCAAACGTGGCACCAGCCAGCACAGCAAATACTTGATTTTTGAGTTGAGATAATATATAATATTTTTTGCACTTAATATGTTTTAGGAGAAGAAATAATGAATGGTACAGATACACAGCAAGCGCAACAGGCACAAGCACAAGCTCAACAAGAACAAATTGTTTCATTGCAGGTCACATTAAATGAAGCAAATGTACTTCTTGCTGGTCTTGGCGAACTTCCTGCTAGAGTCTCAATGAATTTAATTGATAAAATTCGCAATCAAGCGGTAAATCAATTAAACAAACAAGGACCAGCGCCAGTTGAAGGCGAACTTGTTAACTAATCGATAACGCAATAATCTCGACTTTTGAAATACCTAAATAATGAAAACTCTTCATTTTTAGGAATGTTAAATGTCATCACCAGCTACTCGAGAACAGTTAAAAGACTACGCTTTACGCAAACTCGGTTTCCCTGTAATTGATATTAACGTCGACGACGATCAATTAGAGGATCGTATCGATGATGCATTACAAAAGTTTCGCGACTATCACTACGACGGTACAGAAGAAGTATACCTAGCGCATCAGATTACAGCTGGTGACGTTTCGAACACTTACATACAGCTTTCAGATAATATTGTTGGTATAAGTCGAATTTTACCAATTAGTTCTGGATCAATTAGTTCATCCAGTTCACAAGGATTCAATATCTTTGATATTAACTATCAGCTGCGATTAAACGATTTTTATAATCTTTTATCAAGTTCCTATACATACTATGTAATTGCGCGCGAGCATTTGGCAATGCTCGATTTAATTGTTACAGGGGAAATTCCATTCTCCTTTAATAAGAAATTAAACAAAGTAACTTTATTTCTCGATTTTGCTGGTCGTCTTGCTGTTAATGATTATGTTGTTTTTCAAGCAACACAAATTGTTAATCCAGATACATATGCGAAAGTTTACAATGATACTTGGGTAAAATCTTACACTACAGCATTGTTTAAAATGCAGTGGGGCAATAACTTAAATAAGTATACAAATTACACGCTTCCTGGTGGACTTGTTGTAAATGGTGATAAAATTTATAATGACGCAATTCAAGAAATTGACCGCTTAAACGAACGATTACGCGACGAGTACGAATTACCACCTCAAATGCAAGTTGGATAATTTTATGGCAGTTTCTGTGTATTTTAATAATCAGGGTGCAACAAGAGAACAGTTTTTAATCGAAGATTTAATTATTGAATCGATTAAAAATCATGGAATTGATATCTATTATCTTCCGCGTAAATCTAGATCATCAATCGATCAACTCTATGGCGATGATCCTGTTAAATCATACGAATTAGCATTTAAGATTGATATGTATCTTGAGACGTTTAATGATTTTGAAGGTAATCGAGAATTCTTTTCTAAATTTGGTTTAGAAATTCAAAAATCTGCGAGAGTTGCAGTTGCTCGGAGAACGTTCGAAAAAAATATTGGTGTAAATATTCGCAATCTTCCAAAAGAGGGCGATTTAATTTATCTTCCTGTTCAACAAAAATTATTAGAAATTAAATTTGTTGAAGAGGAAAAAAACTTTTTTCAGGCAGGTAAATCAGCGCCATATATGTATGTGTTAAGTGTCGAGGCGTTTAGATACAATGGTGAATTGTTAAATACTGGCGTTCCTGAGATCGATGAAATTGCTGATAGGGAAGCAGTTTCTGTTGAATATACATTAAATGTTGATGGATCAGGAACGTTCGACGATATGGAAATTGTATATCAGGGCGCATCACTCAATGCTGCAACAGCAAAAGCATTCGTTGCTGATTGGAACAAACCAAATCGAATATTAAAACTTCGAAATATTAAAGGAGTATTCGCATCGAATGTAAACATTATCGGCAATACATCTGGCGCAACATGGACATTAGCCTCTGTAAATCTTATGGAAAATGCAAATGAAACCTTTGATGATAATGTTCGCATTGAAACAGAGGCAGATAATATTGTAGATTGGTCAGAAGCAAATCCATTCGGATCGAGTGACGATTAATGTTATCAGGAAAATACTTTTATCACAGAATAACTCGTAAACTTGTTGTTTCATTTGGAACATTGTTTAACAATTTACGATTAACTCGATATGATAACACAGGAACAACAGAAATTGAACGAATCACAGTACCATTGTCATATATGGCAAAGGAAAAATTCTTTCAACGCATAGAACAAGATCCTAATTTAGATAAAAGAGTTCAAATTACATTACCACGTATGTCATTTGAATTAATTTCTATAACATATGATCCGCTTCGAACTAAATCTATATTTAATAATTCGTATACTTCTAGCAATAACTCAATTGTTAAATCTTCATACGTGGCGCCATATAACTATACATTTCAATTAAACATATATGTTCGTAACACTGAAGATGGTACACAAATTATTGAACAAATTTTGCCATATTTTACGCCAGATTACACTCTTACAATTAATTTGACTGATGGTGTTGGAGAAAAAATTGATGTGCCAATCGTTCTAGAATCGATTGATTATCAAAACTCTGGACAAATTGGAAATTCTGAGGAATTACGCACATTAATTTGGACATTAGGATTTACTGTAAAAGCATATTTGTATGGTCCAATCGAAAATAGAAAACTAATTCGAAAAGTAACCGCAAATACACTAGATTCTACTGTTTTACAAACAGGTGAAAGAAAAATTAATTTAAGTTCTGGTTCGGGAAATTATAAAGTTGGTGAACTTGTATACGAAGGAAAAACAGCGAGCGCCGCAAATGCCTCGGGTTTCGTTAAATCTTGGAATAATGTTGCGAATCAAATTATTATCACAGATGTTACTGGTGTATTGTTAACAGGTAACAAACTTACAGGAGCAGTTACAAATACTGCATATACAATTAATACTTTTGATATTAATGACAATCAATTAGTAAATATAACTGTGATACCAAATCCATCAACAGCGAATGCGAATTCTGATTTCGGATTTACAGAAACTATTGAAGAATATCCAAATATTACATGAGTGAAATTGATAATAAACTAAGTGACATATTAAATACTGATTATATTCCTGTTGTAAAAGACGACAAGCCTATAACAGTTCATCAATCACACACAGAAAATCCAGATGCAGATTACTCGCGTTCAAATTATTATAATTTAATTGAAAAAGGCAACGAAGCATTAGATGGTATTCTTGAAGTTGCGAAAGAATCCAATCATCCTCGCGCATATGAAGTTGCTGCAAATATGATAAAAAATCTCTCTGATGTAACAGAGAAACTTATGATTCTTCAAAAACAGCAGCACGATTTACAACCAAAAGAATTCTCGCCAACAAATATTACAGTAGATAAAGCAGTGTTTGTTGGATCTACTACCGATTTATTAAAGAAACTTAAAAATGAATCAGCTGAGTAGAATTAAAAATTATCTTGGAAATCCTAAATTAAAGCGCATTAACACACAGCTGCAACTTACAGAGCATCAAGTTCGTGAGTTTATTAAGTGTTCAAAAGATTCAATTTATTTTATCGAAAACTATGTTCGAATTATTACGCTTGATAAAGGATTTGTGCAAATTAAACTTTATCCGTTTCAGCATCGAGCAATTAATGATATTGACAATAATCGCCGTGTAATTGTAAAAGCAGGTCGTCAGGTTGGTAAAACGACGATGGTTGTTGGATACATTCTCTGGTATATTTTATTTAATCAAGATAAATTTGTCGCAATTCTAGCAAACAAAGCTCCTACAGCAAGAGAAATTTTAAATCGCATTAAGGTGGCGTATGAGGCGCTGCCATTGTGGTTACAACAAGGTGTAAAAACATGGAACAAGGGCGACATTGAACTTGAGAATAACTGTCGTGTAATGGCAACCTCGACTGCCTCGAGCGCGATTCGTGGTTATTCTATTTCGTTACTATATCTCGATGAGTTTGCATTCGTACCAAGTAATATTGCTGAAGAATTTTTTACCTCTGTTTATCCAACCATATCCTCTGGTGAAACCTCTAAGGTTTTAATTTCATCTACACCATGTGGAATGAATCACTATTATCGCATGTGGACTGAGGCGACTGAGGGTTTAAATGGATTTAAACACATTGAGGCTGATTGGCGTGAAGTTCCAGGTCGTGATCAAAAATGGGCAGATGAGCAACGCAGAGTTCTGGGTGATGAAAAATTCCTTCAGGAAATGGAATGCGAGTTTATGGGATCTGCAGGAACGCTTCTATCCTCTGCCTCATTAAAATCATTAGCGTTTGTAAAACCTGTGCACACCTCTGACAATGGAATTAAAATTTATGAACAACCGAAACAGGGGCATGTTTATACAATTGTTGCTGACACTTCTCGTGGTAAGGGATTAGATTATTCTGCATGTGTAGTAATCGACTGTACAATTCCGTATAAAGTTGTCGCCTCTTATAAGGATAATAATATAAGCCCACTTGTTTATCCATCGATTCTGAAGAAGATGGGCGACTACTACAATCAAGCATATGCCTTAGTCGAAATAAATGACAATGGACAACAGGTTGTAGATAGTTTATTTGAAGATTATGAGTATGAAAATATTTTATCAACAATTGAAATTAAATCAAAGATTGCACTGACATGGGGTTATGGTAATAAATCGAATCGTGGAATTAGAACCACCAAATCGGTAAAGCGACTCGGCTGTTCTATTCTAAAGAATTTAATTGAGCAAAATAAACTAATCATTCAAGATTTTGATACGATTGCTGAGTTGTCAACTTTTATTGCCAAGGGATCCAGCTTCGAAGCTGAAGAGGGTGGGCATGATGATCTCGTAATGTGTCTGGTTCTCTTCTCTTGGATGTCAAATCAATCATTTTTTGCTGATTTGACGAATACAAATTTAAAGGAGCGATTGTATCAAGAACAAATGAAACAGATTGAGGAAGATTCTTTGCCAATGCCCATGGCTGGTCATGTAGATATGGACAATCCAGATTATGATTTTATCTCAAATGGAGCGGTTTGGAAGATCGTAAATCATTAAAAACCTCAATTTACTAAATAAACCGTAATTACTATTTCTCCCAAACAGGAGTAAAACCATGGCATTTTTAGTTTCTCCAGGAGTTAATACTTCTGAAATCGATCTGACAACATCAGTTCCATCTGTCGGAACTTCGACTGGTGCGACAGTTGGCGTGTTTCGTTGGGGTCCAGCAAATACAATTGTGCAAGTATCGAGTGAATCTGACTTACTTCAAAGATTTTTTGCGCCAAATTCAACCACTGCAGAATCTTTTCTCTCAGCAACTAACTTCCTCGCATATGGAAATGATCTTCGTGTAGTTCGTGCAATTAATTCAACAGCAGGATTGACAGCTGCAAACAATGCACTTGCAAACACTGTAAACGCAAGCGGAACAAATGTACCAAGTTTCAGCGGTGTTGTTACAGTAAATGTGGCACAACACTCTACTACAGTCACTGCAAATACAACTAATCCACAAAATAATAAATTTACATTGTTAACAAGCGGAGACTCGGTTACGATTAATGGTGTTTTAAGAACAGTTGCCGCTGTAACTGATGCGAATACATTTACTGTAAACTCAAATGTTGGATTCTCTGTTGCTGCAGCAATTTCAGATGCCACTCTCTTCGCGAACACTGGTATCGCAAGACCAGATGCTTTCGTAACAATCGCGAATGATGAAGATTACTTTAATACGCACTATGGATCATCTAACGGATCTGTGCAATTTGCAGCACGTTATGCTGGAGAATTAGGAAATTCGTTAAAAGTTGAAGTATGCGCTAAAGAATCTGCGTTTACAGGATGGATGTATGCACCGTTGTTTGACGAGGCACCGAATACATCCAATTACGCTACGGTAACGCACTCAGCGCCAAATGTTAAAGACGAATTACATATTGTTGTCGTTGATCAAGATGGATTAATTTCTGGAGTAGCGAATACTGTTCTTGAGCGTTATTCGAACTTATCTAAAGCAACAGATGCTCGCGGTGACGATGGATCATCGATTTACTATAAAGAAGTTTTATATCGAAACTCTCAGTGGATTTACTGTTTTGGACATCCGCATGGATCCAATGTTGCGAATACATATGGTCAAACGATTACTGCTGTTAAAAATAGTGGAGATGGTAAATTTTTTGAACCTGCAGCTGTTTCCTCATTCTCGCTTCAAAATGGAGCAGATGGAATAGTAACTCAATCAGCTATAACAACAGGAATTGGGTTGTTTAATAATACAGAAAAAGTTGACGTCTCATTGCTCTTTGCTGGAGATTGCGGCGCTGGTGCAAACGCATCGATAAACACCGTAACAGTTGCAAATGAATACTTATCCGTTGCAACAGCTCGTAAAGATTGTGTTGCATTCGTATCACCCGCATATGCAAATGTTGTTGGTGCGCAAGCCTCTGCAACTGCGATCGTTAATTATCGCAATGCATTGACTAGCACCTCTTATGGTGTAATGGATTCGGGTTGGAAGTATCAGTATGACAAATACAATGATGTTTATCGTTGGATTCCAGGTAATGCTGATGTTGCTGGTCTCTGTGTTCGAACAGATCTGCAGCGCGATCCGTGGTTCTCGCCAGCTGGCTTAAATCGTGGTCAAATTCGAAATCTTGTAAAACTTGGATTAAATCCAACGCAAGCAGAACGTGATACACTGTACAAGGGTGGTGTAAATCCGATTGTCTCATTCCCAGGAGAAGGAACAGTTCTCTTTGGAGATAAAACTTTACAAGGACGCCCGAGTGCATTCGATCGTATTAATGTTCGTCGATTGTTTATCGTCTTGGAAAAGGCGATTTCTATCGCTGCAAGATCAAGTCTCTTTGAGTATAATGATGAATTTACAAGAGCGCAGTTCGTAGCACTTGTAGAGCCATTCTTAAGAGATGTGCAAGGTCGTCGTGGTATCTTTGACTTCCGTGTTGTTTGCGATGAAAGCAATAATACAGCAGGAGTTATCGACCGCAATGAGTTCATAGGCGATATCTATGTTAAACCAGCAAGAAGCGTAAACTTCATTCAATTGAACTTTGTCGCTGTTCGAAGTGGTGTAGCGTTTGACGAAATCGTTGGTCGCTTCTAATAAATAGAATAGAATAAAGTCAGGAGAATACAATGGCTTTTAATGTATCTGAATTTCGTTCTCAAATGCAATTCGATGGCGCTCGCGCTAATCTCTTCGAAGTTGAGATGAATTTTCCCGCCTTTTCTTTACCAGGAAATGCTGCGAGAAAATTGCGTTTTTTATGTAAGACTGCACAAATTCCAGGATCAACAGTAGGAATTGTTCCAGTTCAATACTTCGGTCGTGAAGTAAAGTTTGCTGGAAATCGTACCTTTGCAGATTGGACAGTAACATTATTAAATGATGAAGATTTTATCGTTCGCAATGCATTCGAACGTTGGATGAATGGAATTAATGCACATAGATTTAACACTCGCTCTGCTTCAGCATCAACACCGATTTCTTATGGCACTGATGCCTTCGTGAAACACTATGGTAAGACAGGTAAGATAATCAAACAATACAAATTTATTGGTATGTTCCCGAATGATATTGCACCAATCGATCTTGATTGGGGTAATAATGATGCTATCGAAGAATATTCAGTGACCTTTGCATATCAATGGTGGGAAGCTGCTGCCGAAAGCGTTTTTTGATCATCATGATCATTATTTTATCATGGAGTTAATTTATGGCAGGAATTAATTTATTCGGATTTCAAATAGTCCGAGGAAAACCGACAGAAGATTTACAACCAGCAGTCACTGCACCGACAACTGATGATGGTGCAGTGACAATTGCCTCTGGTGGATATTTCGGTACTTATCTAGATTTAGATTCCTCGTTTAAAACAGAAAATGATCTTATCACGCGATATCGTGAGATGGCAATGCAGCCAGAACTCGAATCAGCAATTGATGATATTGTCAACGAAGCAATTATTCATGATGAGAAAGGAAAATCAATTACAATTATTCTTGATGATTTAGATCAACCTGATAATATTAAAGATATGATTCGTGCAGAATTTTATGAGATTTTGCGTTTACTCGATTTCTCGAACAATGGTAACGATTTATTTCGTCGTTGGTATATTGATGGTCGACTGTATTATCAAGTATTAATTGATGAGAAACAACCTAAAATTGGTATTCGCGAATTAATTTATTTAGATCCACGTAAAGTGAAGAAAGTTCGCATTCTCGATAAGAAAAAAGATCCTCGCACAGGAATTGAAGTTATAACAGGATCTAGAGATTTTTATATTTACAATGAAAAAGCAACACAAACAGGTCAAACATTTGTTTCTTCACCATCAGATGCAGGTGTAAAAATTGCTGCTGATGCAGTTGTAAATGTAAATTCGGGATTAATGGATCCGAAACGAAGTATGGTTTTATCATATCTTCATAAAGCAATTAAACCACTAAATCAATTAAGAATGGTTGAGGATGCGATTGTTATCTATCGTATTTCTCGTGCACCAGAACGTCGTGTATTTTATATCGACGTTGGTAATATGCCTAAAATAAAGTCAGAACAATATCTTCGCGACATTATGACAAAATTTCGCAATAAAGTTGTTTATGATTCAGCAACTGGCGAAGTCAAAGACGATCGTAAATTTATGTCAATGATGGAGGATTTTTGGATTCCTCGTCGTGGTGAAGGAAAGTCAACAGAAATTACGACACTTCCTGCTGGTCAAAATCTCGGTGAGTTGTCAGATGTGCGTTACTTTGAACAAAAACTATACAAATCATTAAATGTTCCCGTGTCAAGACTTGAGTCACAAACAGGATTTAGTTTAGGTCGCGCAACAGAAATTACTCGCGATGAATTAAAATTTATGAAGTTTATTGATCGACTTCGAGCTAAATTTACATTAATGTTCGATGAATTAATGGAGCGTCAATTAGCACTTAAAGGTATTTGTTCTGTTGATGAATGGAACGAATTAAAAGAAAAAATTCACTATGACTTTTTAAAAGATAATAATTTCGCTGAACTTAAGAATACAGAACTACTCGCGTCAAGATTACAAATTATGACACAAATCGATCCATATGTGGGAACATATTTCTCGAAGAGTTGGATTCGTAGGCACGTTTTAAATATGAATGAAGAAGAAACTCAAGAAGTCTTACAACAAATTGAGCAAGAAAAATCAGAGCAACCAGAAATTGCTGAGAATGAATCTAATCTGAGCAATGTTACTCCGATTAGTTCTACAGAATCAGCGCCTCAGAATAATGACATTAATTCAGTATTTAAATTACAATTGGCTAAATAATTGGAGACATTATGGATACCGTAGAATTAGTAAATTTGGCAATCGCAGGTGATAGAGAGGCTTTAGTAGCAGCATTCGATAATGCCATGGCTGCTAAAGTTACAGATGCATTAGAAATTAAAAAAGTAGAAATCGCATCGAATTTATTAGATACAGAAGGAACAGATGAAGTTACAGACACTACGCTCGAAGTTGATGGAACAGATGGATCAGCAGATGCCGACGCCATCCCAGCAACAGCAGAGCCAACAGAGACAAACTAGAACTAACGCACAGCGCATTGCTCAGTTAGTTCGTGCTGGCTTAATGAAAGCCAGTGAACTTCCTGCACTTAAAGTTGCACTCGCACGACAATCTAAAGTTGGTGATGTCGCAAAACTTCCAAGGAATCAACGGGATGTTTTAAATCGATATTATCAAGGAACTGCTGCAGCTGCATTAGCGTCACAACAATCTGTAACTGCAGTTCGTCGCAATATTCAAAATGGATATGAAATTTCGCGAGACGATTATATTAGCGAGTCGACAATTATTGATCCTCCTATGATGTTAGTTTTAAAGCGTAGAGGAATTCGTATTTTTCCTGATGGTAAGCGTGTAGCATTGTATAACAATGAAAAATTAGGTTTATCATTTACAATTCCATATGAGGCTGCAGGTCCAGAAAAAGAACTTGTTGGCGTTTCTGAAGAAGAAATTATGGAAAACTTAGATCAAGTTTCTGCATTCGCACAAAAAGGTGATGGTGTAACATCTGCATCAAAACATTTTAAATTTGCTGATGGTAGCAAATTAAAAGTCAGTCACGGTGCAGCAAAAGCCATTCATATGGTGCATGGTGCGCTTAATGACGAGAATAAAAAGAAATTTGCTGACATGCTTACAACTCCGAAAGGTTTTGAGAAAGCCGCTCATTTTGCGCTAAATCGAGTACAGTTTACTATTGGCGGCAAATAAATAAATGATAAGTATTTTAAAAGTTATTAAAGAAGTAATTATTGAAGCAGTAAAACGAAATCGTAATGTAATTCGAATGGGGCGTACAAAAATTATTCGTGCGCGTGTTCGAACTATTGGTGGTAAACCGACAGTACAGCGTAGAAAGAAATTTTCTGCTGTTAAAGGTTATACAATTCGTGGTGGAAGAGTTACACGCATGACCTCTGCAGAGAGACTCAAGCGTCGCATCTCGCAACGGAAAGCAAAAATTAAACGTAAGGCAAAAAAAGCTCGTGCGTTAATTAAAAGAAGAAGATCAATGCGTCGTAGGCAGTCATTAGGGTTAAAATAGATGAAATTAATTACCGAAACAGTTGAAGAAGTAAAGATGATCGTCGAAGAGAAAAACGGCGTGAAAACACTTTACATTCAAGGTCCATTTTTAGTTGCCGAAACAAAAAATAAAAATGGTCGTATGTATAAAACTGATACTCTTGCGAAAGAAGTTGATCGTTATAATGAGGAGTATGTTTCTAAGAATCGTGCGTTTGGTGAATTAGGTCATCCAGATTCTCCAACAATTAATCTCGATCGCGTATCGCATCTAATTACCTCGTTAAAACAAGAGGGTAATCAATGGGTCGGTAAAGCAAAAATTCTCGAAACACCAATGGGTAAAATCGCCAAGTCTCTTATGGACGGTGGTGCAACTCTTGGTGTTTCTTCACGTGGCATGGGATCTCTTAAAGAGATCAATGGTGTTAACGTGGTACAAGACGATTATTATCTAGCCACAGCGGCAGATATCGTGGCGGATCCATCCGCTCCAGGCGCTTTTGTACAGGGCATTATGGAAGGTAAAGAGTGGGTATGGGATAACGGTAAAGTCAAAGAAATTGATATTAATCGTTACTATGAAGAAATTAAAAATGCTCGGCAAAAGCAATTAGATGAAGTTGCATTGAAGATCTTTTCAAACTTCGTGTCAAAACTTTAAATTTTATAAATATATTTACTTCTTTAGGAGTTTAAACCAATGAGTAAGACATTATCAGAATCTGCTGCTGAAATCCTTAAATCATCGCTTGCATCTGCGGCGAAGGATCCAGCAAAAAAATTGCCAGGCGAAGAGGAAGATCTCGGTGGAGCAACATCAGCTGATCCAGCTGGTGGTGAAGTCGGCAAAAAGGCTGCAGCCAGCGTTGGCGTAGCGCCGAAGCCAGAACCGAAGGGTGACGCTAAATCCGCTAAAACAGACGCAATGGAAGAAGTTCAAGCTGAAGAAACAGCTGAAGTTGTTGCTGAGGATGCATCGGAAGAAGAAGAAGTCGTTGAATTCTCAGAGGAAGAACTGGCAGAAGCAAAGAAAAAGATGAAAATGGATATGATTGCCAAACATAAGGGTTCGATGGCTGAAGATGTCGACGCTCTTTTCAATGGCGAATCATTATCTGAAGAATTCCGTACAAAAGCAACAACGATTTTTGAAGCAGCGGTACAGTCGCGCGTTGAAAAAATTGTTGAAGAAGTCATTAACGAAAACGATTCCATTATGGAAGAAGTTGTTGATGAAATTAAAAACGAGCTCGCGACACAAGTTGACGATTATCTTAACTATGTTGTTGAGCAATGGATGGAAAACAATCAAGTAGCAATTGAATCAGGATTACGCTCAGAGTTGACCGATGAATTTATCAACGGTTTAAAGAATCTCTTCGCGGAACACTATATCGATCTTCCAGAAGAGAAGCTCGAAGTGGCTGAAACACTTGCTGCTAAAGTCGTTGAGATGGAAGAAGCAACAGCTGCTCGTGAAGAGCAATTCGCTGCTCTCTCGAAAGAACTTAACGAAGCAAAGAAAAACGAAGCAATTCGCAAGATTTGTGAAGGTCTAACCGAAGTACAAGTCAGCAAAATGAAATCGCTCGCAGAGAGCGTGGAGTTCACCACAGAGGGTGATTTTAATAATAAACTCGCAGTTATTCGCGAGAACTACTTCCCAACAAAGAAAATTGTGAGTGAGGTAAAGGTGTCTGATGAGACGTCAACAGAACAACCCGAAGTAGCAACACCTGCATATATGGATCGTTATGTTAAAGCAATCTCGAAATCACTACCAAAGTGATATTTTTAACTTGAACGGAGAAATCTAACATGTATTTAAATGAAACACATGCAAAGAAGTGGGCTCCTGTTCTTGATCACCCAGAACTCCCAAAGATCAGCGATCCATACAGACGCGCTGTTACTGCCCTAGTTCTCGAGAACCAAGAGCGAGCCATTCAAGAAGAAGCCGCAAATATGGGTCGTTTGTTTGAAGCAACACCAGTCAACGTTGCTCCAACATCGCCATCTTCAGGCAATCTTCAAGGCTTCGACCCAATTCTGATCGGATTGGTGCGTCGCGCTCTTCCAAACCTTATGGCTTATGATATCTGTGGCGTGCAGCCAATGACAGGTCCGACAGGACTTATCTTTGCGATGCGCACACGTTATTCGGCACCGAATGGCGCGGAAGCATTTTATGACGAAGCAAACACAGTGTTCGCAGGAACAAATGGAAACGGTACAGTTGCCAACGCAATCGTGTCGCTCAGCCAAAATGTTGCTGCAATGACAACAGCAAACACTGGTACAGGTCTGAGCACAGCAACTGCTGAAACACTTAACATGGCAAACATGGCGTTCTCGATTGAGCGTGTGTCTGTCACTGCTAAGACACGTGGTCTGCAAGCATCTTACACGATGGAATTAGCACAGGATCTCAAGGCAATTCATGGTCTTGACGCTGAGACGGAACTTACAAATATCCTCTCGACAGAAATCCTTGCTGAAATCAATCGTGAAGTTGTTCGTACAGTCTACGCGACAGGTGTGGTAGGTGTTGTTGGTGCATCTTCTGCAACTTTCAACTTATCTAGCAACAGTGATACGTCAGGTCGCTGGCAGGTTGAGAAGTATAAGAGCCTCTTATTCGCAATCGAACGCGCAAGCAATAAGATTGCAAAAGATACTCGTCGCGGCAAGGGCAACATGCTTATCCTCTCGACGGATGTTGCATCAGCTCTCGCAATGACTGGTCTGCTCGATTACAATTCGGCACTGTCGAACAACACGAACTTAGCTGTCGACGATACAGGTAATACCTTCGCGGGTACACTGTTCGGACGCATCAAAGTTTATGTTGATCCATTCTCTGTGACAGGATCTGATTATGTCGTAGTTGGATACAAGGGATCGTCGCCATATGACGCTGGCTTGTTCTACTGCCCATACGTTCCGTTGCAGATGGTGCGTGCAATTGATCCAGATAACTATCAACCGAAGGTTGGATTCAAGACTCGCTACGGCATGGTCTCAAATCCATTCGCGGATGGAAGTTCTGCAGCATTGGCAGGTGCGCTTACGACGAATACAAACGTCTACTATCGCAAGTTCCAAGTGTTGAACATCAATCAATAATAGTTTGCCAATCTTATAATAATAATAAGGCAAAGTGAACTGGGGGGAGCAGAAATGCTCCCCCTTTTTTATTCACTAAATATTTGTATCGTTCGAGGATTTTAAATGACAGTATTAAATCGAAATCCAATCAATACAGATTTATTACAAAGCACTAAATTTCGTGTAACTTTTTCAAGATTACCAGGTGTTACATATTTCTGTAATAGTGCAAATTTACCAGGAATCTCATTAACTGAAATTCCAATGCCAACTCCATTCGTAGAACTATATCTACCAGGAGAAAAGGCAATTTATGATACGTTTAACATTACTTTTTTAGTTGATGAAGATTTACGAGCGTGGACCGAACTTCATGATTGGATTCGTGGTGCAACTTTCCCTACAAAATTTGAAGAATATGTAAATCTCGCAAGAACAAATCCAGGCGCGAATATTCGCGCTGCAAGCGTACGACCACCAGTCTACACTGATGCGATATTAACAATCTTTACAAATAAAAACAATCCAAATTTTAGAGTTAAATTTGTTGATGTGTTTCCTACAAACGTAGGATCGCTTTCTTTTTCTGCTGGCGATAGTGCTGAAAACATCATAACTGCTGATGCTACGTTTAGATTTTCATACTTTAACTATGAAAGAATATAAAATAGTACATTCATATTCGACATAGTCTATTATATCGAATCATATCAAAATAGTCAAACTATTGTTATGATTTGCTATTAATCTAAAAATATAGTATATTATGTGTTCTATAACTTTGTATGATAATTTATGGAAACACCACCACTTGATGAAATAATGCGTCAATGGGAAAAAGACAGCAATGTCGATTCCACTGAACCAGGTAAAGAAATTCTTCGTATTCCAATATTGCATAACAAGTATAACAAATACTTGTCGCTGCATACCTTATCAGCACGTAAATGCGCTCTTGAGTTTGATAAGATTAAAAAACTCAAGTGGGAGTATTACACTGGTAAGTTAGATAAAGATGATTTACAAAAATTAGGATGGGAACCATTTAGATTTGTTCTCAAGTCGGATATTAGCGTCTATATTGATGGTGATGACGATTTAAATAAAATTAAACGTAAAAAATCTTATCATGAAGAAACAGCCAAGTATTGTGAAAATGTGATGAAAGAACTTAATGCAAGAACATATCAACTGCGCGCATTTATGGACTGGGAAAAGTTTATACAGGGTTCGCGTTGATGTGTGATGTACAGATTCAACATGTAAACAATATATACATTCAGATAAATGCCGAAGACGGTATTTTGCAGGAGATGTCAGAATTTTTTACGTTCTCAACTCCTGGGTATCAGTTTAGTCCAGCGTTTCGTAATCGTCACTGGGATGGTAAGATTCGTTTATTAAATTTAAAAACTAAACAATTGTATGCAGGTTTAGTTGGATATGTAAAAACATTTTGCAAAAACAATAATTACACTCTTGAGATTACTGACGAAGAAGAGACAGTTTATCCAATCGATACAAAAAATTTCGCAAGCGCATTGTCGCTTACTATAGAGCCAAGAGACTATCAGTATCTTGCGTCGAGCGTAGGTCTTACGAAAAAACGAACTGTGCTATTGTCGCCCACTGCAAGTGGAAAGTCGCTTATTATTTACATGATGATTCGTCATTTATTAAACAATGGTAAAAAGCGAGGATTGTTAATCGTCCCCACAATTAATCTTGTTACTCAGATGCACTCAGATTTTAAATCGTACTCTGTCAATAATGGTTGGGATGCTGAAAAGTATTGTCAAAAAATTTATGGCGGCGAGAGTAAAATTCCGAATAGCGATTTAATTATTTCTACTTGGCAGTCGATCTATGATATGCCTAAGAAATACTTTTCTCAATTTGATTTTGTAATTGGCGATGAGGCACACACCTTTAAAGCGCGATCACTAACCGCAATTATGACGAAACTTATAAACTGTGATGTGCGCATTGGTACAACAGGAACACTTGACGATAGTAAAATAAATAAATTAGTTCTAGAAGGATTGTTCGGTCCTACATTTAAAGTTATCTCTACGAAAGAGTTGATAGATCGTAAACAACTAGCTGATTTTAAAATTAAATGTATTGTTTTAAAATATCCGAATGATGTTTGTAAAGCAGTAAAGGGATTCGTTTATTCTGATGAAATGAATTTTATTGTAAGTCATGAGGGTCGAAACAACTTTATTCGCGATCTTGGTATTAGTTTAAACGGTAATAGTCTAATTTTATTTACTTATGTCGAGAAACACGGTAAAATATTATATGATCTGATAGGTGAAAAAGCAAAAGATCGTAAGATATTTTTTATTCATGGTGGAGTTGAGGCAGAGGATCGCGAAGCGGTAAGAAATATTACAGAGAACGAGAATAATGCGATTATAGTAGCGAGTTATGGTACGTTCTCAACAGGCGTGAACATTCGCAACCTACATAATATTATATTCGCCTCTCCAACGAAAAGTAAAATTCGCTCATTACAATCAATTGGTCGAGGTCTTCGTTTGGGGGAAAATAAAACTGCTGCAACACTTTATGACATTGCTGATGATCTTCGATATGGTCCGTATACAAACTTCACGTTGCGGCATTATGAAGAACGCATAAAAATATACAGTGAAGAAAAGTTTTCATTTACGACTAATAGTGTAAGGATAAATTAATGGAAGAAAAAGAATTAAAATTTGTACGATTTAAAAATTTGCCCGACGATTTAGTTGGATGGGTGAGTTATAAAGAAGAATGCATTCTAATCGAAATGCCTTTACGAGTCGAGATTGAAACCATGTTCGATGAGGGTCGCCAAGTTCTTGCATTGCAAGAATACTTACCACAGTCGATTATAGAGCTTCGTGAGGTAGAATTTCTTTTAGAGGATGTAATGTTTGTAACTCCTATTCGTCCCGAGTTTCAGGAGCAATATGAATTCGTAAGCGATTTTTTCTACAACAATCAAGCAAAATTTGCAGAACAACTTAAAAACAAAAAAAAGAAAAGCAAAGAAAAGATTGAGCCGCTAGAAAATGTAGTCTCGATTTTAGAGGCACTTAAATCTAAAAAGGACAAACCAGTGCATTAATTTTATGACAAAAAATCATTATATTAACAACAAAGACTTTCTTCGCGAGATGACAAAATATCGTACAGCGATACGAAAAGCGAAAAGATTGGGTGAACCTAAACCACAGATTCCTCGATACGTTGCTGAATGTTTTATGAAGATCGCAGAAAATCTTTCTCACAAACCAAACTTTCTATCATACACTTTCCGTGACGAAATGGTCGCTGACGCAATTGAAAATTGTGTGATGTATGTAGGCAATTTTGATCCAGCTAAATCGAGCAACCCATTTGCTTATTTTACGCAAATAGTATATTATGCATTCTTACGTCGCATTCAAAAAGAAAAGAAACAACTGTATGTAAAGTACAAGTCTACAGAAACAGCTGGTATTCTTGATGAATATGAATTAAATGAAAATGATGATGGAACATTTAGACAGTTCGAATTATATGAAAACATTTCAGAGTTTATTTCTAACTATGAAAATGCGCGCAAGACAAAGAAAGCGAAAAAAATTGGGTTGGAGAAATTTGTAGATGAAGATAGCAATTCTAGGTGATACACATTTTGGAATGAGAGGAGACTCTCTTGCATTTCATAATCTGTATAGTAAGTTTTATAAAGAAACTTTTTTTCCCTATCTGGCGCAAAATGAAATCAACACCGTGTTTCAAATGGGTGATTTATTTGATCGTCGGAAGTACATTTCTTTTCAATCTCTTGCTCTTTGTCGCCGCTATTTTTTCGATGAACTAGCAAAGAACAATATTGAACTACATACACTGCTAGGTAATCATGATATCACCTATCGTAATACTCTAGAAGTTAATTCACCTGATCTGCTTCTAAAGGATTACAACAATATTACTGTTTACGATAAACCTGCTACTTGGCAGGATATCGACATCATTCCTTGGATTTGTAAAGATAATGAGCAAAGTATTTACGAGTTTATTGGCGAAAGTAAAAATTCTATTTGTTTCGGTCATTTTGAACTCGCTGGGTTTGAAATGGATCGAGGTAATATTTGCTATGAAGGTATGAACCCTGAGACACTTCGTCGCTATGAGATTGTTCTTTCAGGACACTTTCATCATAAGAGTTCTCAAGGCAATATTACTTATGTCGGAACTCCTGGTGAAATGACTTGGGCAGATTACAACGACGAGCGTGGATTTCATATCTTTGATACGAATACTCGCGAGTTAGAATTAATTGTAAATCCGCATAAGATGTTTTACAAAATTAAGTATAATGACGACAATATGTTTTATAATGAGGTTATTGAAAAAAACTATTCTGAATACACAGGTAAACAGGTAAAAATTGTAATTGAAAAACGAACGAACTCTTTTATATTTGACACCTTAATTGATTGTTTAACTAAAGCAAATCCGACTGAAATTTCTGTCGTTGAAGATTTTAGTGATATTACTTTAACATCTGATGATATAAAAGTTGATGAAGCGCAAGATACAATCTCAATCCTAAATTTATATGTAGATAACTTGACATTACCAGTCGAATCAGATAAGATTAAAACTATCCTTCGTGATGTTTATAACGAAGCAATTTCTTTAGAAACTGCATGATCCTATTTTCAAAGGTTCGGTATAAGAATTTTCTTTCAACAGGAAACTACTTTACCGAAATAAATCTTAATGCGAATGCTACCACGCTAATTATTGGCGAGAATGGTGCTGGAAAATCAACTTTTTTGGATGCGATCACGTTTGGTTTATTCGGTAAACCGTTTCGTAGTATAAACAAACCACAATTAATAAATTCAATCAATGATAAAGAATGTGTTGTTGAAGTAGAATTTAACACCTTATCTAAAAAATATAAAGTTATTCGCGGTATCAAACCTAATGTGTTTGAAATCTACTGCGATGGTGACTTGTTAAATCAAGATGCCAAAGCAAAGGATTATCAAGATCATCTCGAGAAGTTAATTCTTAAGATGAACTATAAATCGTTTACACAGATTGTTATCTTAGGATCAACTAACTTTATTCCATTCATGCAACTGTCAGCAGCTGATCGAAGATCAGTAATTGAAGATTTGCTTGACATTCAAATTTTTTCTGCAATGAATCTTGTGGTCAAAAATAAGTTAAATGCGTATAAAACTGAAGCAGGGCAGCTGAAGATTCAAATCGATGCGACTAAAGGTAAAATTGAGTTGCATAAAAAACATCTCGAAGAACTCAAGAAAAATTCAAAAGAAATTATTGATGCAAAGAAAAAAGAGTTTGAAGAAAATAGTAAAACATTACAACAGTTACAAATTGAACTGGAAGAAAAAGAAAAACAAATTGATGATCTAATTTTTTCAACATCTGATGAAGAGTTTACAAATAAAAGATTCAATAAACTAAACAATCTTGAAGCCAAGATTGAAGGAAATATTCAAAAACTTGAAAAAGATATTTTATTTTATTCAGTAAATTCGACTTGTCCAACTTGCGATCAGACGATTAATAATAAAGAAGAGAAGGTGCATACGTGCAATATTAAAATCGGTGAACTGTCAGAAGGTTTAAACAAACTAAAGGAAGAGAGCGATGCCGTTTTACAGCGAATCAATACCATCAAAACAACTCAAAAAGAACTCAAGTCTCTTGAACAAGATCTCGTGCGTATTACAACGCATCGTAAACAAGTTCGTTCATATATTGCAAAGATTCAAGAAGAAATCGATATAATCGTAAACAAACCAGCCATGAGTAATGAATTTAAAGCACAATCAAAAGAATTACTTAATGCGTTACAAGAATTTAATGATAAACGAAAAACAGTATCTGAACAAACACAGAACTACGATATTGTCGCACAACTACTTAAAGATGGTGGGATTAAATCGAAAATTATTAAACAGTATGTACCGATCATAAATAAATTAGTAAACAAATATTTGGCTGCGATGAACTTCTTCGTAAACTTTAATTTAGATGAAGAATTTAAAGAGTCTATTAAGTCGAGACACCGAGACGATTTTAGTTATGAAAATTTTAGTGAGGGCGAAAAGAAGCGCATTGACTTAGCGTTGTTATTTACTTGGCGTGCAGTAGCCAAATTAAAAAACAGCGCGAATACAAATCTTCTTATCTTTGATGAAGTTTTCGATGGATCTCTTGACTCGAATGGCACAGAAGAATTTCTTAAATTAATAAATATGTTTAGTGATGGTACAAATATATTTGTCATTTCTCATAAAGGTGATGTGCTGATTGACAAATTTAAACACACAATTAAATTTGCAAAAATTAAAAACTTTTCACAGGTGGTATAATCATGGGTAGAATAGTAAAATACAGAGATGGCATGCTGGTTGAGTACGAGATTTTAAAACTTGTAGATTTTTATAATCCAATTTTACGAACACCGACAATACCATATAATTTTGCAACTAGAAAAGATGCAGAATATATCATGTACTCTTTAATAGAAACAATGGAGCATAACGGTGGTCTTGGACTATCAGCGAATCAAGTTGGATTGAAAGATAGAGTTTGCGTTGTTAATATGGGCAAGCAAGCATGGGTTATGTTTAATCCAGAAATTATTGAACGATCGGGCGAGATTGCTGATTTCCAAGAAGGATGTCTATCCTATCGAGGGCTATACATTAATTGTAAACGACTTAGTCACATTAAAGTGAGATTTCAAGCAGTTGCTGGGGAATTTGTAGAGAAAGAATTCGATGGATTGACTGCTGTATGTATTCAGCATGAACTTGACCATCTTGATGGGATCATGTATACTAGTCGAGTGAGTCCAATCAATCTAGAAAAAGCAAAAAGAAAAGTAAAAACCAATCTAAAAAAATTAGCAAGAATGAAAGCTGCGTAAGTCATTGATTTTATTAGAATTTTAATTCTTTACATTCCAGTTTTATTATAGGATAATGGTTGTATGAATATAAATATTCAAACTTCCAAGTCTATGCTTGCCAAACTTTTGGCGACTGAGAATATCACAGTCTCACACCAAAAAGTCAAGACCGCATATTTCGATCTGAAATCACGCACACTAGTCTGTCCTGTCTGGAAAGATATGGATGGCAACCTTTATGATCTTCTCATGGGTCACGAAGTCGGTCATGCGTTGAATACGCCAGCGCAAGGCTGGCACTCTGCTCTTCACGATGAAAATGGCAAACCACTCGGCAAGTTCAAGGATTTCTTGAATGTCGTCGAGGATGCACGCATTGAGAAACTTATCAAGCGCAAGTTTCCTGGACTTTCGAAGTCATTTGCTGCTGCGTACAAAAACTTGTACGACAAAGACTTTTTTGGCATCAAGAACATAAATGTCAAGAAAATGAATCTGATCGATCGAATCAACATTCGCTACAAGTTGGGTGCGCATATCCCTGTTGCATTCAATGATGATGAGCGACAATTTCTTGTTGATATCGACAATGCTGAAACTTGGGATGATGTTGTTGATGTTGCACGTCGAATTTTTGCATACACCAAGCAACAAAAAGAAGAGCAGCAAGAAAATCAGATCAACAATATGAATGATCTGCGAGAAGAAATTGAAAATCAGCGAGAGAAAGATTCCTCTGAATTCGATGACTTCGAAGAAGAAGAAGACTCTGATGAAGAATCTGATCTTGATGAAGAATCAGACGATTCCGACAGCGACGATTCTGAAACTAAAAACGATGGTGAAAACGATGATGAATCAGAAAATGGTTTACAGAGTGGTTCGAACGATGATGAAACCTCAGACGATGATGAAACCTTAGAAGAAGAGGATGATGATCCTGAATCAGTCACTGATCGAAGTTTTCGTGAGCGCGAACAAGAATTGATCAATGCTACTGGCGAAGTATACATGCTCGAGTTGCCTGAAGCCAATCTTTCGAAGATTATTCTGCAAAATAATATTGTAATGAATGATCTTGAAATGTGGATAAAAACACAGGTCAGCGACAAAGATCGATATTATGGTCACCATGGTATCTCGTATAAGACTGTTGCTGAAAAGTGCGTACGCAAGTTTAACAAAAACAATAAAAAATTCATCGTGCATATTCTCAAAGAGTTTGAGATGCGAAAGAAAGCATCAGATTATGCTCGGACTCAGACCGCCAAGACTGGCGAACTGAATATGAATGTGTTGCACAAGTATCGTTTCAGTAACGATCTCTTCAAAAAGATTTCAGTGATTCCAAAGGGCAAGAGTCACGGCATGATCATGTACGTTGACATGTCTGGTTCGATGTCTGATATTCTGCGCAATACAATTGAGCAATGTCTCGTACTTGTTTCGTTCTGCCGTCTTGCGAAGATTCCGTTTGATGTATATGGATTTACCAATGATACATATAAATCCACTGGTCCGCAAGCATATCACAGCAAAGAAAAGTTTACTAATTCGACAGTGAATGAAGGTCATTATGGTTCGATTGATTCGGCTGAGTTTCATCTCAAGCATTTGATCGGCTCAACTTTGTCGCCTACCGATTATCGTCGTTCGTTCAGCAATCTTTGCATTGTTATGAATGAATATATGCGTGGACATCGTAATGATGAAAGTTGCGATAGGGATCATGGATCATTCGATTTCAATTGGGAACATTCTGGTTTTGGTTTGAATGGAACTCCATTTCAACACACTCTACTTGCCTCTCGCGAGATGATCAAGAATTTTCGTGCCAAGTATAAGTTAGATGTTGTAAATGTTATCTATCTGACTGATGGTGAGGGTAACGAAGGTGTTTTATTGCCTTGGTCTCGCAATGCTAGTATTTACTTGGTTGACAAAAAGTCCAGAAAAAAGATTCTTGTAGATGGAAATCTTCAGGCTTGTGTAACTCAATTGGTTCGTGATGTGACAGGATGCAAACATCTTGGTTTCTATCTCGCAACCAAACATGATGTTGGTCGTGTAATAAATGGTCTTGAGTATTCTAAATCAATTGATCATATAAAAGGTCGTGAATTGCGAAAACAATTTCGCGAAGGTAAATTTATTGCTATAAGTAATCTTGGGTATGACAAATACTTTTATATTCAGTCTGCAACAACTGCGATCACTGAAGATAAAATTCAAATCAATAGTACAATGACCAAAAGTAAGATGGCAAATGAATTCTCCAGATCTGTAAGCAGCAAGAAAACTAGTCGTGCTCTTGTTACGCAGTTCGCCGAGGAAATCTCAGCTGGTTTGAAGGCTGTTGCGTAAGTTATTGATTCTTATAGAATTTTTACCCTTGCTTTTCATCTGAATTTCAGCGATAATGGTTGTATGATAAAATTTCCTACTGATCTTGAAACGGTGGCGTTACTTCAGTTTACTGAAAACGCTGGTATCTATCGCAGTGAAACTCCTAATGGTGCGTTCGCTGTTGAAATTGAGGGTGATGAACTTCGTTTTATCCCCTATGGTGGTGACCCAAATGAGACTGAAAAGTTTCGTTTGGTTCGAGTTTAATTTTGTAATGTAATAGTGAGTGACACAGAAATGAGAAAACCAAACTATTCTCTGGACGATCAGATGCGTTTGCTTGAAAAGTTGCATGCGCATTTTGACAAAGACAATATTTCTCTCAAGGAACTGAATGAGTTTCTCGAGAAGAATAGAGTGAAACATTTTCCATACTTTATTCTTCGTGAGCGCAAGGTTGCACGAAATACATTCAATATTGTTCCGAGGAGTAATGTAACTCCTCGCATTGTCCCACAGCAATCTGTTTCTACGGTTGCGATGGCTCCTGTTGCGCAGATCATCAATCTCGCATCTCGCCGAGCACAAAACGTCACTGAATCGTTTGTGCCGCAAAAGAGCAGCACCTACGTTCCGTTCGGATTTTATACTGATCTGAAGAACATCATTAATTCTAAAATCTTCTATCCGATTTACATTACTGGTCTTTCTGGTAATGGCAAGACGATGATGATCGAGCAGGTTTGTTCTGCGCTCAAGCGTGAGTTGGTTCGTGTAAATATCACCAAACGCACCGATGAGTCTGATTTGATTGGTTCGTATGAATTGATTGATGGCAGCACTGTTCGCCGCGAAGGTCCTGTGTTGACTGCGATGCGTCGTGGTGCTGTGCTTTTGCTTGATGAGTGTGATCTTGGCACCGAGGATATTTTGTGCTTGCAGCCAATCCTCGAAGGCAAGCCATACTTTGACAAAAAGACTGGTGAGGTTGTGCATCCTGCGAGTGGCTTTACGGTGCTTGCGACTGCAAACACAAAGGGCAAGGGCAGCGAGGATGGTCGATTTATTGGCACCAATGTGTTGAATGAAGCATTCCTCGAGCGTTTCGCTGTGACTGTTGAGCAGGATTATCCTTCTGCTGCGACCGAGCGCAAGATTCTTGAAAAGAATTTTGCTGAACTTGGTATCAATGATGACGTATTCATTGAAAGATTAATCACATGGGCTGATGTAATTCGCAAGTCTTTTGCTGATGGTGCGGTTGATGAGATTATTTCAACTCGTCGCCTTGTGCATATTAGTAAGGCATTCTCTATCTTCGGCAATCGTCTGAAGGCGATTGAGATGTGTCTGAATCGATTCGACACGGATACCAAGACATCGTTCTTAGATCTGTATACAAAAGTTGATGCAGAAGCAACTGCTCCTCCGAAAGATGATTTTCAAGTAGAAACGACCAATGATCCGAAAAACGGCAATTTTATCATTCGCGTGATTAAAAATCGTAAAGTGAAAGAAATGACTCTGACTCCAATGGATATGGTAGAGCATCAGGGTTCAGGATTGACAGAGCAGCAAGTCATCGATCGAGTTGCCAAGACTCTTGCGATTGTGCTTGATGATGAAAATCCGTCAGATGTAATACTCTGATGAATGCAAACTTTTGGGAAACCAAAAGTTTACTATTGCCATTTGTTAGTATATAATAAATGGTATGTTACAAGGCAAGCCCCAATCTTGTAATATTATTGAAGGGGTATTTTGTGAAGGTATATTATATGTCAACTGCACTTAACTCGTTTGTCAGCTATTTGTCTGACGGCAACAGTGTAACTAGCCGACAGGTTCGTTCATTGTTCAAGGTCGACAACGCTGCTGACCTCGCTTATCGTGCGCGCAATGAGGGTATCTCTGTATACACCAATCGCGTGACGAACTCGCGTGGTGAGAAGGTGTTTGCGTATCGCCTCGGCAATCCTTCGACTGCTTTCGAAAATTATTTTGATCGTGGTCAGATTGCTCGCGCTCGCAAGACCCTCTATCGTAATGCAATCAGTGTTTCGATGAACGCCTAATATTGGCGAAACAAACCGTTCTGGTTTATGTGGGGGCAGTTCTTGCCCCCACAGTTTTTTGACATTTCAACTTAACACATATATAATAAAACGAAACACAGAGAAAGTTTCCTATGACGAAATTAATCGTAGCAAAATCTAAATTTGATTGTGAACATCTACTAGGACAATTCTTAGATGAATCAAATTTTGACACATTGATTGAACACGATACAGATTGTTATCTTGATTCAAAAAGTGAACAAAATATTGCATTTAAATTTCGTAAAAACTTTTTCAGCAAACTAGAACAAGAACAAGCCTATGATGGTCTGCGTGATGCAGCTGTTGCTTCGCAGAATCGTGGACTTGCTGCTGGTCCGAAAGGTGACAAGTGCGGTGGTCGTGAATGGGTAACAGAAGTTCAATATCGCACACTAGAGTTTCTTTCTAAAATTGAACCAAATAATCTTGGTTTAGAAATTCAATCTGATGCGGAAAGAATTCGAGAACTTTATGAAAATGTTAATTCTACTCGTGGGTTAGTTTGGCTTGCGCAGGAAGTTAAAGAAGCAGAATTTAATTGGGATAAATGGTTAACTAAATTAACTAAAGAAAAAGATTTAATTAAAGTTATAGAGGAAGTAAATTATGTCAAAGACACGTTTATTTCTGACACGACATACGCCAACATCGTTTATTCAGGTATCGCTGGTTGGTTTGATCGTTATCCTCGGATTCCTTATGGTCGTGCTACTAGTTATACTCAAAACCATTATAACAAGTTTAAAAAATCGTTTCCGTTTCTTCAATCATTAGATCGTGGCTTTTCCGAATTACTTCCAACTCGTCATGCCGCGCAGCGTGAAGCAGCAAATAAGATTGATTCAGCATTTTTAATCCCGAAAACTGTATTTACAACAATCACAGTAAACAAAACTTTTCGTACTGCAGCGCATCGTGATGCTGGCGACTTCACTGAAGGATTAAGTAATTTACTTGTTCTTTCAAACAATGGCAATTATTCAGGTGGATATTTGATTCTTCCTGAAGTTCGCATTGCTATAAACGTGCGTCCAGGTGATCTTCTTCTTGTTAACAATCATGAGTATATTCATGGCAATACTCCGATCATTACACACGATGAAGAAGCCGAACGTATTAGTTTGGTTTGTTATTTGCGCGAGAAGATGCTTGAACTTGGAAGTAAAGAATACGAAGATCATCGATATAATTATGTCGAGTCGCGTCGAAAAGATAAGTCTCATCCACTTCAACGAAAACTTTGGAACGGAATTAGTCCAGGAATGTGGGAAGAGCAAGCATGGTACGATTATCTTGAGGTAAATGGTGGGCGAGAAATGGTTGCCAAATACCATTCAGAGGCGTATAATAAAATTTCTACTCTAGAAGATTTGTTTGGATAACTTATGAAAGTGTTAACTGTCGTTCATGATTTTAATAACTTCGGTGGCATCATTTCGCATACTGAACAATTGATTGCTGGCTTCAAGGATCTTGGTCATGAAACTGGATTTGTATATCTTCGAAGCACAAAAAATGGTGGTAAATTTTCCGAAGATTATGACAAAGAAGGTTATGATATTGGTGTCGGAACTGGTATACCAGTGCATCAAGGCAAAGGTTGGCGTGGTGAATATTTGTCATTTATAAATGATGATGATGTAAATAAATTTGTAAATCTCGCCAACTCTTACGACATAATTATCTGGGAATCAATTTTTGGATTTAAATGCCAAGACTCAGAGGGAAAGCAATCATGGCTGCGAATGTTCAAAGACGTAAAGGCAAAACATGTTATTATAGTCCACGATGGAAATCTTCGCAAAAATTATCCATGGATTCATCATCTTCGGAAATACATCACTGTTCTTGTATGCGTTCATCCGAGCGCATACAAACAATCAGAGGCTATGAATATCCCTCGTACATTAATTCTGAATCCTCAGGATATATCCAGAAAGTGCGGAACATTTTTCGATGATAAAACAAATACAATATTTTCTCTTCAAACATTCAAGAGATGGAAGCGCGTTGATGATTTAGTAGCAGCTGTTCCATACATTCATGGTCGAGTGATTATTGCAGGTGATGGTATTGAACGCGCCTATATGGCATCAAAAGATAAATGTAAACCAGAATATTATTGTACACCTGATCGTGATCCACAAGTATCTGAAGATCGTTCAAATAAACCTATCTGGTTGAATGCACTAAACAACGGTATGCAATATATTGGGTTTGTTTCTGAGCGAAAACGTGATGAGATTTTAAGTCATAGTAAATTTTTGCTCGATCCTTCTTGGTCTAAAACATATGGCGAGCATTTTAATCGTGTTGTGATTGATGCAATGCTTATGGGTGTTGTTCCAATTGCTCGTAATCTTGGTGTTTCTGATAACGAAAAAGGTATCGGTTTACTTAAACCTGACAAAAATTACTTGATGATTCCTTGGGATGCTACGCCAAAACAATTCGGTGATCTTTGTAATAAATTCTTAGCAATGAGTCCATTTGATTATGGTAAATATGTTGCTAACAATTGGGAATTCGTAAAGCAGTTTGACAGAAAAAAAATAGCGGCGGAGTATATCTCAGCTGCTAATTCTAAAATTAATGTTGAAATCGGAAAATATCAAGATTCATTAAACGAAACCATTGATTCAGTATGGAGTGGACATTTTAAATTTGATCAAAAACTTAGTGTCACTAACACGCTCGATAATTTGTTTGGCTGACTATATAGTTAGTGACTTGAATTTTATACTCTGGAGTTAATATGCAATTAGAAGTAAAAGTAGAAGAACTACGTGCAAAAAAACTTTTCGTAGCAACGCCAATGTATGGCGGTATGTCTCATGGTATGTTTGTTAAATCATGTCTTGATATGCAAACTATTTGTGTAAATTATGGTATTGAAGTTAGATTTTCATTTATCTTTAATGAGTCTCTTATTACTCGTGCGCGCAATTATCTTGTGGATGAGTTTCTTCGCGCAGAAGAATTTACGCATTTACTATTTTTAGATGCTGATATACACTTCGATCCGAGAGATGTTATTGCACTTCTTGCTTTAGATAAGGATGTAATTGGTGGTCCATATCCTAAAAAATCTATCAAGTGGAATGCTGTGAGAGACGCAGTAAAGAAATTCCCAGATATTGATCTTGGCGAACTTGAAAAAGTCGCTGGAGATTTCGTATTTAATCCAGCGCCAGGAACCGAGAAATTTTCAGTTGCTGAGCCAATCGAAGTTCTTGAAATCGGAACTGGATTCATGATGATCAAACGTCATGTGTTTGATAAATTTGCCGCAGCCTACCCACAATTAAAATATAAACCAGATCATGTTGGTCAAGCAAACTTCGATGGTACACGGTATATTCATGCATACTTCGATACAGTAATTGATAGCAAAGAAAATGGTGGATTCGGATCTGATCGTTATCTCTCTGAAGATTACATGTTCTGCCAGTGGTGGCGTCGACTTGGTGGACAAATTTGGCTTTGTCCGTGGATGAAAACACATCACATTGGAACTTATGCATTTACAGGTGATATGCCAGCTGTTGCAAATTATGTAGGAACTCTTTAATCGTTTATGATTGTAGGTCTTGTTGGTTTTATTGGAAGCGGTAAAGGTACGATTGCAGATATCTTGGTTAAATACCATGGATTCTTTAAAGAGAGTTATGCGAACAGCGTTAAAGATGCTTGTGCTGTAATTTTTGGTTGGGATCGTGAGTTGCTCGAAGGCGCCACACCAGAATCTAGAGAGTGGCGAGAAACAGTTGACTCTTGGTGGTCAAAACAACTTGGTCGAGAATTCTCGCCAAGACTCGCTCTTCAGTTGATGGGAACAGAGGCAGGTCGTGATGTATTTCATCCTGACCTTTGGGTTCACACAGTTATGCGTAGATGCAGATCTGATGCAAATTATGTAATTGCAGACGTGAGATTCCCGAACGAAATTAATGCGATCAAAAACTCTGGAGGTTACATTATTCGCGTTCGTCGCGGCGATGATCCTGATTGGTTTGATCTAGCTCTTAATTGTAATGTAAATAATAAACATGAAATTATGCATAATGCATATCCAGAGTTACACTATTCTGAGTGGGCTTGGATTGGCGCTCATTATGATATAATATTGAATAACGATTGTAACATAGAAGAACTTAAAATTCGAGTTGACAATGTTATAGATTGTTTATATACTAATTGTGTTGAATCGATTGAGGTCTAAATTATGAAATTATCTGAAAATACAATCAACGTTCTAAGAAACTTCTCAAGCATTAATCAAGGATTGTTGTTTAAAACTGGTAATACTCTGAAAACTATTTCAGGTATTAAAACTATTTTTGCTGAAGCAACGATCAGTGAAAACTTTACAAAAGAGTTTGCTCTTTATGATCTTAATAAATTGCTTGCAAAGATTTCTCTTTATAAAGATCCAGTTCTTGATTTTACTGAGGATCGTGTTATTATTGCCACAGAAAATAAAAAGCGTTCTGACTATATTAAGTATTGTTCGACAAAACTTATCACAGCGCCACCAGAAAAAACAATCGCTTTAAATAATCCTGATTGTTCTTTTGTTTTAACACAAGAAGATCTTGAATGGATGCGAAAAAGTGCGGGTATTTCTGGATCACCAAACTTTATATTTGAGAGTGATGCGGAGAATATTTATCTTATCGCAACTGATATAAAAGATGACTCTTCTGATCAATCAAAGATTGAGATCGGAACCAGTGACAAAAAATTTAAGATTGTCATGAAGGTTGAGCATTTTAAGATGATCGAAGGATCATATGATGTTACTGTTTCGCGTCGCGGTATGGCAATGTTTAAGAATAAATCGTTACCGATTTCATATTATATTGCCATTGAGTCAGCCAGTTCAGAGTTTGATTCAGAGGAATAATCATGGCACTTGACAAAGCAAAGGTTCTGGGATGCCTTCAAGAAATCTCAAACTCACTTACTCGCATTGAATCAGAAAGAGATTTAATTCGAGAAGT
>Ga0169931_10002138_pt1 | contig 32366 bp, 30 predicted proteins | sample Kivu_15m_20L_FD_129675 | JGI IMG/M metagenome (GOLD analysis project Ga0169931, IMG submission 129675) | Freshwater microbial communities from Lake Kivu, Western Province, Rwanda to study Microbial Dark Matter (Phase II) - Kivu_15m_20L... | ecosystem: Environmental > Aquatic > Freshwater > Lake...
AGCAGAGACGCAGTGAAACAGTCTAAGCTTAACCCTGATATTATCAGGCCATAATTAAGTAATAGCTGTGTCGCAATGCGACAGTTCTTGGTGCGGAGGTCGTTGAGATAACGCCTCCGCACCAAAACTTTGTTGGGAGATATACATAATGTCGAATACCGGCGCAGCAAGACCAATAGAAGAATATTCCAGTAGCGTAGTTGTACCGTCTCACATCGATATCAGTAAAACTGTTTCATCGAAAAAATCTACATTATATGAAGATTCCGTCAAAAAATATAGAAGAGAAAAAGGTTTACCAGATCCTTTCTCAAATATGTCTTTTGCTGGCGTTGATATCAATGCAACTTTAGTTATTCCAGATGTTTTAGAGGACGGATCTCTTGGTGAGTCCGGTGATATTATAGAGCTGGCAGAGCTTCAAACTATTTCCTATTCGCTTCACAGAGAAAATACTCCGGTGAGGACTTTGGGGCATGTTAACCCAAGGGGATTTGTTAAGGGTCCAAGAACAATAGGTGGCTCTTTAATTTTTACTGTTTTTAACGAGTATGCATTTTATAGAATTAAACAATTTAAAAAGAAATTAGCAATTCTGGGATACGCCCCCCTTGCCGACATGCTTCCGCCGTTTGATGTGGTATTAACATTTTTCAATGAATACGGATTATATGGTAAAATGAAAGTATACGGTTTAACAATAGTTGACGAAGGACAAACAATGTCTGTGGATGACTTAATCACCGAGCAAACTTATGTATATATGGCAAGAGGAATTCAGCCATTATTAAGCTATGAGCCAGAAGATAGTTTTGTCTTTCCTGACGAAAGAGAATTTTCAAAATCAAAAATTTCAGCAGGCTTTTTCGGTGATAAAGCAAGAGAATATAGAAATGTGATAAATAGAATTGTGAGACCTTAACGTTATGCCGGGTGTTCCAAATAAACCTAGACCCTATAGACCATTTAGCGGATACATACCAGATGGCGTAATATCAAAAAATGGTCTTAGAAAAGGTTTCCCTTTTGCAGATGCACAAATGGATCCAATTGATAAAGAAATAGATTTGAGATGGGCTGGTGGCGATAGGGAAGATCCAAAATTTAATAACTATTACGACTATTTTTTTAGCGGCGAAGATGTAAAAGTTTATATTGACGGATTGTTTGACGTAGAGTATGAATTGGATATATCAAATTTAACTTTTAGTATAAAACAAGAGAAACAACCGTTGTTTGGTTTTTGGTCATATAATTTTGATGCTATGATGTACGGAGTAAGAATAGTCGCTGGATCAATTGGGATATATACAAGGCATCCTAGGAAAATGACAGATCTGTTAGTTCAGGCAGCAAAAATAAGAAGTGAAAGCGTTGGTAGAAAATTAGACAACTCTAATTCTAGTGTTATATCTGTTCTTAATTCGCAGAACGAATCCGCTGAAGATGAAATAAATATACAAAAATATTGGGCTAGAAGTCAACTTGATAGAATTACTTTTGATCCGTCAAATCAGGGTGTTTATTCGGATTCAAATGATAAGCATATATTCAGTCATCATCCTCCTTTTAATTTGGTAATTATTTATGGAGTGCAAGAAAATGGATTGACTACAAGGTCATCTGCACAAAGCACAAATACTGCGAATCCTTCTTTGGATAACTATGACAGGATATTGTCTACAGATTACAACACTAGATTAACTAAAATTAGTGGTGCAAGAAACCCAATGAAAATAATTTTACAAAACGTACAACTAACAGACATGAGTACTGGTTTTGATACCTCGGGAGCTCCTCTCCAGGAAGCCTATTCTTTTATTGCAAGAGACATGTATTTTACTCAAGCAGATGGATCAGTTAATCCATTACAAAATATAGTTAAAGATCCTACAACTTCTGGCGGTAGCTCAAATCAAGCCACCCCAAATACTCAATACGCACCTCCCGGTTCGTCTAGTACAGGTACTGCTGAAAGAAGTGGATCCCCATTCTATGCGACATAATTGATTGGATTTAATGTAATATGTGTGTTATAATTTGATAAAGAAAAACAAGGAGATATTTAAAATGTCAAGTGAAAATCAAAGAAAAGTAACTGTTGCACCAAACGATATTGTTGACGAACAAACTGCAGAAGTTGAGTCGCAACAGACCATCGATCAATCGCAGCAGACTATTGTAACAGGCCAAGAAGATACAAGACAAATTGACGACATGCCAGATGATGAAACAATCTGGCCAAGCGGTCCTACTGCTGGTCAAATCAAGTTGTGGAAACAAGAATTTGGTGAAGTATATGTCACTTCTTTATCCTACGATAAGCATGTTGTTTGGCGTACTCTCACAAGAATTGAATACAAGCAGCTCGTTAAAAAGATGGAGCAGCTAGTATCGGCTGGGCAACTTTCTACGGCTGAAGCAAATATGTGGAATGAAGAAGCCATAGCAGAAGTCTGCGTGCTCTATCCTTCGTTCGATAAAAATTCTCTCTCACGTGATTTGGCTGGTCTTCCGTCTCTCATATCTCAGGAAGTACTTGAAGCTTCTGGCTTCGTGGCCCTTGAGGTACGTCAACTATAATACCTAACAATGTTGACACCAGAAAAATACAGTAGCATCGTATCTAGGTACGGGCCTATTTTTTCTGCTCAAATCAAAGGATCTGATGTTTATTTTAGGGAGCTTACTTTTTCCGAATTTGATTCAATAATCAATATTCAAAGTATGCAAGGTAACTCAGCAGTTGATTCTGAAGATTTAATTATAAAAACCGCAGTTGTATATCCGGAAGACTTGAATATAGATAGACTTCCCGCAGGTATAGTTACAACTTTATGTCAGCAAATATTGGATATTTCAGGGTTTAATAGCCCTAAAACCGCAAAACAAATACTTGATCAAAAAAGGCAAGACGCTGCACAAGTAAGGTCCTTAATGAAGGCGTTTGTTTTGACTACTATAAAGGGATATAAACCGGAAGATTTAGATAATATGACATATTCTCAGTTGGCTGAAAGGGTTGCTCTTTCTGAAAGAATTATAGAGATTACGCAAGCACTTCATGCAATTGAGCCAAATAACCTTAAGCTTCAATTAATAGATCCAGAGGAAGAAGTAGAGAAAGAAAAAGAGAAAGCAGCAAAACACAACATGGCAAAAGCCCAAGGAGCCGCCGGGTATCAAGATCCAATTGCCCAAAAATTGTGGGGTATGAAATAATAACGAGGGAGTAAAATGATTCGTGACCAAAAGCCTCTGACAAGCCTTGGTAGCGGCTTAACTTCTAGAGATATAGAGATAGAAGAAAATTCAGAAACGCAAGAGGGCCCTTCTCCTAATTCTGGCTACATATCCAGAAAACTTCATGGCCATCCTGTAGCAAGGTTTATTGCGGCAAACGTTGCCACGGTAGGCGCTACGGCCATTGCAGGACTTTTGGTAAGGAAAGGTGGACTACGTTTAGCAAAGTCCGTAGATCAAGCGGCACGTCAAGCCCGTCAAATGGGAAGGACGACTTTTTCCACAAAAGCAGTAGAGACTATCCGGAGAGCTCAGAAGAATATTAGATACGTTAGAAGGTTCAGCTAGAACTGTTGCAAATCAAAACGTAGATCCAGACTATTTTTACAACAATCTTGTTCTTGATACAGGAAAAGGTTTAACAACCGGATATCTTAGTCCACAAAAAAGTAATAGATTTGGTTTTTGGTTCACAAGAGAAGAATTAGCAAAAGTCGCTGCAGATCAGTCTGATCAGGTCCCAGCCGTATGGGGGGCAAAAGATGAAATACAGCAAAGGCTTGTTAAAACCGCTAGGACTTTACCATACGCCCTGCCTGCAATGTATGCTGTGCAAAGGGGTGTTACGGATCCACTTTTTGGTAAAAATGAAAAAGAGGAAAAAGTAAACTGGTATAATCCAGTAGATGTTATAGCTGACTTTGCTAAGCAGTCTGTAAAAAATGTTTTTTCAGTTATAGCTCCTTCAGAAATTGCTAGCGGTACGTTAACTACGGCAAGGAGAGCATTAAATACAAGAATATACTCAGGTGCGGATACTGCGTTTAATCAAACTTTAAGAAATAGACATGTAGACCTTAAAGCAGTTTTAAGTGGAGTTGGAACAGATCTATCTAAGATAACAAATCAAGTTGTTAGAACCTCAACTCAATTTTCTTACGCATTTAATTCGGCTTCTGCAGTTTCAAGAACAGAATCCGTAGATGCTAGACAGGCATTTACCAATGCTAGACTATCTTTTGGGGATAGATCAGACCCCACTCAATCGCTGGCCAGCATTGCTAGACGAACAGTTTTTGGTTATAACAACGGCAACGCTGAAATTCCAGGTTTGATAGATGCAATACCTGCCCTAAGGGGTATGAGAAAAGGTGTATCGACATTTTCAAGGCAGTACAGAATAGCTGGACAGCGGATATGATGTCATAACTAAGGCTATAGAATTTGATAGATCTGTTGGAAAATTGGCACAAAAATTTGGGGTAAACACCAATGACACGAATGCAATGAGCAGCATTCGAAACCAGTTGCAGAGATCGATGGAAGACATAAGGGGTCTGCATTCTAGCAGGCTTTCAAACTTTGTTGAAACAATATCTGACTTGATGGCTCCAGCAGGTTCGTATGGCACCAGGAAAACACGTCGCGGTAAGTTCTATCAAACAATGCTCAAGTCCGCATACAGGGATCAGATTGAATCGCACGTAGCAGATAGGTTGTCTGCTAATGGTTCAAGCCCAGAAGATGCTAGCAGACTCGCAAAGAGATTCATGACAGGAATTAATATCAAAAAAGTTCCTGAAGCATTTGCGGTAAATGGTGTAGCCGGATCTAGCACCACTAGCGCAACTGTTGACATAAGTCAAATTTTAACTTATGGAAGAGATGACATTCTCGCCGGTGGTAGTGGTTTCTTTGACGAAATTATAAAAAGAGCTAATAGGATAGCTGGATTAGGTACAGACTCTGGAGTAACTTCTGATGTCGTTCAACAAGCCATAGAGCAAGCAAATATTCGATTTACTGGAAAAGAATTTAGAAAAAATTTAAACATTAAAATAAATACGGCTTGGAAAAACTTTTATCAAAAAGATATGCTTGGCCATACACAAGGTTTGTTAAAACCAAACATATCATCGTATAAAGAATTTGCTGGAGAACTTTCATCTGAGCAGAAGGAATACCTGCAAAGATCAGCAGCTGACGTACTTGGAATAAAGCTTCAATCTAGTACTGGTGCAAGAGTATCTACTTCTTTAATAAATTCTCAATTAGCTAAAAGTGGAATAAATCCAAACAATTCCGCACAGCTAAAAGCGTTCTTGATGAATAACAATAGGTTGGGTAAACCTTCTATTGGAGATGGATTTAATTTTCTGGGACTTAAACCAGTTTCTTTTGATGAGGCACAGAATAGGGGATTCTATGATCATCTGTCTGATAGGGAACAGGGAGTTCTTAAGCATCTAAACAAAAAAATGGGACAAGCAGATCCAATATCTAATACGATTGGATATCTAAACGTTCCTGGTCTTTATCAAACCAGATCTGGGCAACTAGTTGACACAACAAAAATAACTAATGTAGCAAAGTCTTTTGGTAAGTTTGTAACTTCTGAGTTTAAAACTCCAATTATAAATATTAACCCTAGAAGTCTTTTTGGTCTTTCTCAATTAGATGAAATGGCAAAAAAATCGCCTATTGAAATGGTTGCAGCAGATTCCATACAACCATTTTTAGGATCAAAACGTCCTGATAATCTACAGTTTTATATTTTTGAATCTAAACCTTCTTCTTTTTTAAGGAGATCAAAAGGAACAGTAACAGCCTATTCTGTTGGCGAAGCTGGAGAAAGAGTTAAGACAACTTTACCTGGATATTATAGGCCCTTCAACAATCTTTCTGAGGGATTTTTAACAAGGCAAGCAAGATTTGCATCTGGATTAATTAATCCCGATAGAGCTACCGCTGATCAACAAGGTCCATTGACTTTTGGTCAAAGAGTAAAAAGATTTTTTGACGTTTCAGAAGATCAACCAAATTCAATTTTTAGACTCGCTGGAAGATTTGCAAGGAGAAAATCTGATTTAGATAATCCGACTGTAATGGCAGAGCTAATGCAGGCAGTTTCCTCTGGTGCCCCAAATACATCTATAGATTCTGGAAGATTGGTTTTTCAACAAACTGGTGGTGCGGGGCTTGGTCAAATTCAATACAGCGTATCTGACAGGGCAGGAAGGGTAATTTATGATCATGAAGCATTCATAGCATCTGCAAGAAGATTCTTTGAGGGAACTAATAGGTATGGATTCTCTCAAAAAGTTATGAATGAGATTAACCAACGTGGAGGCCCGCTAGCTGAGCTAGGAATGTTTAATGAGAGGCAGGGCGCAGGTGCGATAAAAGCAGTTTCTTCAATAAGGACAGTTCAACAGGCGTTGGAATTTGCTCAAGCATTGAAAAACTTTGACGCAAACCTATCAACTCTTAGCCAAAATACTAGAAGTAGTTTTTCTAGAATAGATAAAGTTCTTGAGCAAGGTGATTTGTTAGCTCAAAATCTTTCTTCGCAATCTTCTCCATCAATACAAAACAGGTTGGACGTTTTAAAGAGTGAATTATACAAATACCTCGCACAAAGAAATGCGGACATTAGGGGAACATCTCCCAGTGAATCAATCCAAGACATAGCTAGCGCTCTACTGGACTTAAGAACCCAGGGGAGGATAAGTGCGAATGAACTTATTGAGGCACAGGGAGCGGCTCTTTCTGCCCTGTACAATGCCCTATCTTTTCAAAGCTACTCTGGTCAAAGGACAGTTAACGAAAACCTTACAACGTCTTTATCGACTACATTAGACGCGTTTCGTAACAGTAATCCTCTAAGGGGTCTTCTAAAACCTTTTTCCTCGGCTCAAAATTCACAATTACATACAAATCTAAGAACTCCGTTTTCTTTAGCTGTTCCATCTTTTTCTAAATATTTTGGAGTTTCTCAATATAAACCAATTGATAATATAAATCCGCTAGGAGGAAATGCTTCCTCTACCTTTGTTCCAACATTCGGTTCAGTATTTTCCAGAAATCCACTTGGTGCAATATCTAGTGCGATTGGATTGTCGGGTTATTCTGATCCTTCGTCGTTCTCTGCGACTTCTGCTGTTTCAGGGCATCTTGTTGACAGATTAAATAAGAATATTGGCACCTTTGGAATGTCATTGGATCCCGCCAGGTACAATGGGTCATTTGATTTATTTGCTAGAGGGTTGGTAGGAAAGAGGGCTTTACCGCTTGCAGCTGGAGTGGGCACGTTTATGGCTGTGGACAGAACCATAGGTGGTTTCAATCAGCCTAAAGATATTAATAATGAAAGAGTTTACTCTCCTTTCATAACCGGAGCAATAGCAACCGGAATAATGGAAGCTCAGTCATTAACTGCAGGGCTAATTCCTGGTGGAAAAACTTATCAAGAAAGAAGACAAGAACTAACAGAAGGAGAGGTGCCGATAAGGCAAGGTAGATATTGGCCGCTTGGCAATACTCCATTTACTGGTGGCAAGGTGCAATATTATAGGCCTTCTTGGTATAGAAAGTTTCAAGCTGGAGCGTTGTTTACTTCAGATACTTATGGAAGTCCAGCAGAAAAAGCTCTTTTCTATAACGACTATTCTCCTCTAAGACCGTTAGATCCGTATAGATTTGAAAGAAAACACTACTACGATAGGCCTTATCCATTAACTGGTGAATATTTTACTGGACCATTTGGTCAACTTACTCCGATGCTCAATTCAACAGTTGGAAGAGTATTAAAACCCCAAGTTAGAATGCACGAAGAAGAAACACAAGCTGGATTGGCAAACTATGTAAGGACCGGAACTTCTGGCGCCTACGATATGTCGGGCTACTTGTTGACCCCAAAGGGAATGAGATCGTTCACCAATAACTATTCGTACTTGCAAAACATGTCCGGAGGTGCTTCTAATTTTCCGTCTTTTAATTTTTCAACAGTACCACAAACTTCTACTTCAGTTTCTTTTGGTCCCGGAAATCAAAGGGTTCCTAATCTAAGTCTGGGTTATTCAGGCGGACAATTAGGTTTGGGCGGTTCAGCACAAACAGCTGCAATATATCCTTCAATCGCAACAACAAATCAGTCAAGCATAATTACAAACGCTGTTCTATCTAATCAAAATAACTCCATGGCTGCAAGGGCCATGAATCCTTTAAACACTGCAAATAACGATATTTCATCTAGAATATTAAACGTAAACTCATACTACACTGATGCTGCGTCGTATGGTCCGCCAAAATTGACTGGTGCAGTTCCTCCTAGAATAGTTGCAGCAGGAGCGCCGTTAAGGCAGGGTGGATTAGAATATCAAAATTCAGAGATTCTGTATAGAACTCAGGAAATGGCTGGTATTTATGGATTTACCTTTTCTTCAATTAGGGAAAAATTTGGTTTCGGAGGAGGTGATCTTTCTCCGCAAAGATCAGTTCTTCAGTCCGCAGCAAAAGCCTATGGAACAACAAGATCATTTTACGACCTAAACCTTGGTGGTATGGGTGACGTACCGTTACCCTCAGATGGACCGCTTGGAAGTTTGGAAGTTTCTGAAATAGTCAGAAGATTTATACCAAAAGAAAGAAATGATATTGACTATATTAATCCAATAAAAAATAGAATGGGTCAGCAATATCCATTTCTTCCGGGTCCAGATTATTTCATCAATTTTAAAACAGGTGATCCTTTTACAAAAATACCTGACGGCGAAATAAGACTTCCAGGAGTAGGATATGATAGATTAAATAAAGTCATATCGGATAGAACTGGCAGATATGGGTTAGCAAATCAATTTTCTATACTTGGTGATGTAGCTCCTTACTCTCCAGAATTCCGCTCTATGAACAGAATGATTAACTATTCAGTTAACTCACCTGCTGAAAGAGAAATTGTTGAAGAAACCAGAATGCAAATACAAAATACTACTCGTAGAAATGATTTTTCTCCCTATAGATTTAAGTATACGGATAGAGAACAAACAGGTTTGAGTGCGCCAAGATATTACGCCGGGAGAACCGCAGAATACATTGCCCATAGAGACACTCTTTTCAATACTAAATTTATGCAAAAAAGAACTGCAACTGAAGATTATGAAAGAAGCGAACTTTACGGATCTTCTTTCTCAGAATGGCAGCGTCCGGTTGACAGTTACCTAAAACCGATTGTGGACAAATCGACTCAAAGAAATCCTCTTTTGGCAGCAACTATTGCAGGTACAGCTGGTTCATTTTTTGGTGTAACTCCTAGAGCAAAATTTGTTGGATCGGCAGTTGGAGTTACTGCTGGCATGACAGCTAGCATATACGGTAAAACCACAGAGGCAGTCACTGGACAAAGATTCATTCCAGCTGAAAGAAAAAAACAAATGGCATTAGATGAATACGTAGATATATTAACTTATACGAAAAATATGTCTTTGTACGCTCAAGCAAAGCAATCAGGAGATAGTCAGTCGGCAAACAAATTTAGACAAGCAGCGCAAAGGACGATGTATGGTGCAGATATTTATGGGGGGTCTTTGGAGAATCTTTCTTTGGCAATACCAAAAAGAAAGAGAGAACATTTTAAGGCAATGGTTCAAGCTCCAGAAGAAGAAAGAGAAAGAATTTTGTCTATTGCTCCAAGATTAGAAAGAAGAATTTATCAAGCCGCATTTGGTATGCCAGTAGAGCAAAAACCTGATTTAATAGAATACTTCAGCAAAAACGAATTACCTGATCCTGAATGGGAAGGCTGGCACCCAAACACAAACATGGAACATGTAAAAGTTAAGATTGGTCAAAGTATGGGTATAGAGATGTCTCAAATGGGGTATTATCCACAGCAAATCAGAGAAGCAAATTTAGCCAATCCCAGTTATCCTTCTTTTGGCGCAACAACTAATGAGGATACTACTACGCAAAAACTTAGAAGACTAATGCTTCAAATGGGATTAAATGGAAGTGTTACCCCGGTGATGACTCCATTTGCAAACAATTCAATAGATATGTCGGTTGGAGTTAGGTAATGTTTGAATTTACTGGCAAAGCTGCAATGGAAATAGGAAGCCCAGCTGATATAACCCTTGACATTAGACAGCTAATAGCAAGGATTGGAGACTCTTCGAATCCCTTAGCGCCTGTCAATAAAAATATACTTAGAACAATACTTGATTCTACTGGGCTTAGTTTATCTGGAGTTCTAAGGTTGGAGGCAAGAAATGGTGAATATCAGGTAATATCAAACTACACTGGGGAAGCTTTGTCTAGTTTTTCGCGTAGCGGAGAAGCTTTCGGTAGTATACTTACCGCTGTTGAAACTATGCAAAGCATGCGGTATTATCACTTTCTCAAAACTTACTCCTAGGACTGGGCAAAAAGTGGGAAGACAATTTGCGTTTTCTCCATTAAAAGAAGAAGCAAGAAAAATAAACATGCTGCTGACACAGGCAATTCAAGATCCGGCTGGTCAAATGGCTCAGAATTTACAAGATCTTGGTCTTGGCGAATTGTTAACTGATAATGAGCTACAAGTAATTGGTGGTCAACAAAGATTAAAAAACCCTTTTGAAATAAGAGCCATAGGTTTAAATTTTGACAGAGATGGAAGCTTTAGGCAGCTATTGAGGGATAGTGGATTCATTTCTAATGTAAACGGGGTTGAAAGAATAATGGGTATTGCAGTAGGAGACGAAGAGTCTGCTTCTTTTCTTGAGTACGGTAGGCCCGGACAAAGGTTGACGGAAAATCAAATTGCAGCTCTTAAAAGTTTAATAAATAACGAAATACTTCAAGGAAATACTATTATAGACACTATAACTAATCCAGAGTCGATGGCAGAAAAAATAGCTAAGTTGACAAAACGTCATAAATCTTTTTCTTCTCCAAGGCAAGTGAGTATGGCTGGTAGAGGTTTGGGGGACTTTCTTGGAGTTCCCAGCAATCAGCCCTTGATAGAAGGCGCATTTAGGGATACAATACATTTATTTCAACCGCAAGCAGAATTATTGGCTGCCAGGTTTGGTATAGATGAAGCATTGGTTTCGAGCGTCATCCAGGGTCCCCGTTTTTATCAGGGCGCGGATTTGATGGGCGAAAGCCGATCCCTAATTGATTACGCAATGGGTGAAATCACACCCACAGAAGAAGCTGATATTAGAAATCTTGTCCAAACAGCATTCGCTAATGTTTCTGCAGATTCATCTAATCTAACGAAAGAGGGTGTTGTAGATGAATTTAAGTCATTAGTTAAAAATTCGACTTTGCCCGATGAATTAAAAAATAGAGTTCAAAATTCTTTAAAACAAACAGAAATAAGTGTGGATGGTGAATTTGTAATAAACCGCGTGAATCTTGAACGAAGTATGACGGGTTGGGCGGAAACTGTTAACAATGTTGAGAATGATATGCGAGTTGGTGGAGTTGATAGTATTAGTACAGAAAGATATCAAGATTATCTCGATGCCAAGGCGATGCTAGATACGGTAGCAGAAAGAACTGGTACCACACGACGCACTGGTGGTGGAATGGATGATGTTTATGCGCTGCGTGATGACATAGATCAGATCGGGTTTTCTGGAAGAGTAATGTACTTCGATCCTAGAAGTGGAGAAAAAAGATTTATAAAAGGAAGAATGAGAGTGAGAGACTTGGGTTCCAAGATATCTATTGCTACCCCAGATATAATGATTAAGTCTGAGGCAGGAATGGAAGAGTTTATTAACTTTGACATAGTTAGCGGCACTGCCGGGAAAACGGCAGCAAGAGCTCCTGATATTCAAACTCTTTTATTTCACAGTGACGAATTTTTTGACACTGTTGGTGGAGAAAGAACTCTTCCTCAAGTAACATTGTCTTACGGACAAGAATTAACAGATGAGCTTCAACAGTTGCAAATGTCCGGTATAATACCTGGAAAAGTAAAGCAGAGAATGTTGCAAGATTTAAGGGAGTCTGGAACTGCAAAATTTATGAGAACATTTGAACCTCATAAAGTTAGTTCAAAAGAAAAAAATAGAGAAATGGTGAGAAGACTTAATGATGCGATACTTACTGGTAACTTGACTGATCCAGAAGTCATTGGTGCATTATCTAACTATTACAGGAATGAAATGTTCGATCAAAAATCTACAAGAACTTTAACTGATACGGGTAGAAAAGCAAGCAGAATGTTAAGGATTCCTAAAACCCCAGACTACATGGCTTTTGACGTATCTTCGGAAATGTCAGCTTTGCAGTTTGAAGATTCGCCAAGACTTTTGTCGGGACAACGTAGGTTTCCGCGGCACACTTGATTCTGGTCGGTGGTTTTTCTTTAATAGACTTAGCGGATGATCCGTCTACTGCAGTAAATCAATTGGAGCTTCCAATAGCAAGAGTGCATAATAAAATGTTATTGATGTCTGGTCGAGCGGCTGCGGAAGGACATTTTCAATTGGGTGGTTTCGACTTTGACGATAAAGGTTTGCCGGCATTAAGAAGCATACGTCAAAGAGATGGGCATATGAGGGTTGTTGCTTTTACAACTAGGCAACCGACTGGACCAAAAGAATATATAGTTCAGGATCTTTTGAAAGATCAGGGAACACTTCATGGTCTTTTCGGAAAAAATGATACGTTTATGAGCACGCTTAGGGTAATGGCAGAAGATCCTACTCTTGATCCAGATCTTTCAAGGAGTGTAAAAGACGTTCTTTTTTACATGAGTACAGATGCTAGTGGACTAACAGATGACGCTCAAAGAAAAAGGTTTGCAAATTTGCAAAGAAGATTTGCAGGATTAGCGTTAACAAATCAAGAAGTAGCAAATGGTCAATTGATGGGCACCGCTACATCTGCATTATTAGAATCGGATAATCCATATTTTGTAGAAGGTCAAAGAGAAGTCGATAGAGTTATAGCCGAGGTTTACCAAAGGGCTCATGGTGCGCCAATGAAAGAAATTTCCGAAGGTGTCATAAGGGCATTGAGAAGAAATGTGTCAAATGGGACTGGAAGAAGTGGAGTTCTTGCGTTAAGTCCGGATATGATGGCGCAGATGTCTCCTGCCGATCGAATGGATTTTCTACCTGCTTATTATGAGGGACAATTTTTTAAACTGATAATGCAAGCGAGACCTTCTGAAATTCCTCAAGCGAATAAAGAAGATATAATTACGCAACTTGCCGCGGTTGGTGGAGTATCTGCGACCCACATGTCGGCATTAAGAAATGCTACAGACGACAGTCAATTTAGGAGTGCGCTTAAAACAATTTTAGAGACGACTAGTGGCAATGCCAACACAGATCAAAGAATTATGGCCGCTGCCGTAGGCGGGTTGCAGGGATACGTAAGCTCAATTCAACTTCCGGAACAAGGGGAAATAATAGGATCATACATAAACAGATTGATGACAGTAGCGTCAACGGAAACACAGAAAACGGCAATTATTGATAGGCTTCAGGAGCTTGAGCTTTCGGGTAATTCGGGAGCCGGAATTTTAAGAGGGCTGCTTAGTCGAACAAAATCCGGATTTATTCCACCGTCTGACGCGGTCGACGCGGCAGTTAATGCTGGTGCACAACTAATACCAGCAGTAGATCCAGCACATCGACTTGCGTACGTACAAGGTCTCACGTCAGCTTTGTCAATAGTTGATTCAACACTTTCCGCAACGGGACCTGCTGGTGTCCTTGCACGAGCTGAGCTTACAACCCAAGTTACTTCATTTTTGCAAAGTTTACATCAAAATCTTTTCGATGCGGCACGGCGCACCTGCGGTTGATGCACGCGGAAGAATAATTCGGTCCACTAAAAGGAGTTCAAGACACCATGATGGTTAATCTTGGAAAATCTGTGGCGATAAGCAAATTCGGTTCTAGTGTGCTAGGTTTAGATTCGCAACTTGTAGACCTTGGTTCTCTTGGGTTAGATCCAGAACTATTCAATACTAAAGTCGGTACCGCCGATGAAGCTGTAGATCTGATAAGAAGAGGAATGCTTGAAGAGTTAAGGTCTGGTGGTTCGTTGTACGATTCTGTCGATCCCTCGCTACGACCTCAGCTTGATACGTTTGCTACAGAAGTGGAATCGATGGATGTGTCACAATTAGGGCAATTACTAAAACTTACACAAGATAGTCAGTTTAGATCTTTATCAATTGCAACTAGTCACGGAGAAGCTTTAGCTAGCAGAGTTCAAGGGTTTCAAAATGCAGCCTTTAGAGCAATCAGCAGTTCAAGTATTGATGCATTTTATTTTGCAAGACAAGGAACGCTACTTCCGCAAAGTCTTGAGGAAGCCGGTAGTTTGATACAAAAAGGGTTTATGGAAGATTATGTTTCAAATATTCGAGATTTTACGCAACAACTTGGTTCACAACAGCGGTAGTATGGACAGGGCGAGGTTGTCTATTGCGTCAGAATTATTAAACGCAAAATATATGGAACAAATTAGACAGGCTACGCATCAAATGCGATCAATGCCGGGATATGAGAATATTGATGCCCTGGACATCGCCGACGCAATTCAAGTTAGTGAAGTTATGTCAAGGGGTGGAATTAACAGAATGTCTCAGATTTCTACTGCGATGACCGATGAAACAGGTCAGCGTTTTCCTGATCTTAAAAAACTTTTTGATTTAGCTCAACTAAGAAGAGATTATTTTAGTGTTTCAACAAGTTCCGATTATGTTGCAGGTCAATCGGAGACTTACAAAATTCATCAAATCATGGACAACGCACTAAGTCATATGGGTGCGAATAAAAGAATATCTAAAGAAGCACTTCTGGCCGGCACTGAAGGTGAAGGATCAGTTAAAGGGATAACAGATTTCTTATTTGGTTTAGCTGGAACGGATACTCAGAGGGCTAATGCATTAGGCGGAAGACAGGTCACTCTTAGCGAAGTACTTGGGGGAATAATGTCTGAAGATGATTTTAGGTCAATCGTGGGCAGTAGAGGACAAAAATTAACCGGCTCTTCGGTTTTGGATAGGGGGGCAATAGCATTAGCACAAGATGAAGATAATATTGAGGGTCTTTTAGGCAGTCTAGTATCTTCTATGGCAATAACTGAAGAGCAACAGGCACAAACTTTAGGTAGAGTAAGACGGAGCAGAGGGTCTTTTAAAGAATTTAAGTGTCTTGAGGAGAGCAAGGGGAGAAGGACTTGAATCAAGGTACATGGATCCCGCAACAGGATTAGTGTCAATACCTCAGTTGGGTGTTGACGCAGCTGCCACTGCTACTGATGTTGCTGGACCCGGTTACAGGAGAATATCGGAACTTATATCAGATGGTACGATTGGAAGATTTATGAAAAAGCCTTTCGTTAAACCAGTGGCTATAGGCACAGCAGCATTAGCAGTCTTTGGGTTTATCTACAGGAAGAGAAGAAAAGACAGGACAGAGGAAGAAATAGAAGGACCACCGTTATTGCCCGGAGGTAGCGCATATGAAACGGCATATCCGGGTAATACTTTAAATGTTCCAGCTCAAGAGCGGTATGATGAATTCCGGAGGAAATGGTGTTACATATAGAGTGAACGTTTCCGGGGATTATGAATCCGCTAGGGAGTTTGCACAAACTGCTCAGGGCATGTCTCCTGCTTCTTCGGTTACATATTATGATGGCTTGAGAGATCCCTCTCAAAGTCCCTATAGTTTAATAGAAAGTATGTTTTGAGGATTTTAAATGATTTTTGATGCCGTAAATCAAAACAGGACTTTGGTCGAAGCTGCTCAAAAAAACAAAGATACTTCGCCTAGAATTGATAAAGCTAAGGAAGCATCTAAAAAAATATCTGAAGGCAAAGGTGCAGAAGATGTAGCTTTAACTAAGGGTGAAAGTGATTTAAACAGAGGGAAAAAGAGAATTGCTTCGTCATCTGTTCAATTAAAGTCAATAGGTAGACCTTCTTATGAAGGCTTGATGTATGCCTCCTCAGCTCAAATATCAATGGACAATTCCGGATATTTAAATGAAAAAATTCAAAAACCTAGATACGGAGAAAATAAAGTTCAAGAATTTGTAAATCAAAAAGACAAAATATTTTCTTCTATTAATAAGTCAATGACTTCTGATATAATGGGTAGCAGATCATCTATGTTAAATTACACAAATCGTAGCGCTTCTGGTTCTTCTAGTGATAGAATTTCCATGATCAACAGAATCAATAACACATTTTAGGATACGTTTATGGCCGCTAATCCTAAAATTTTAGAAACAAAAAATAAGACTGAAGCTGAACTTGAAACATATTTAAAAAATTTTTTTCAACGTCTTGAAAAAAATACTGCTCTCAAATTCGTACAAGAAGATCTAGAAAGAATAGCTGCAAAATATAAAGGTGGTCTTTATATTCTCCCTAGTCCAAGGGTATACGCATCGTACATCAACCTTTACGGTGAAGACTTTTTTGACATGGTGTATTACGCCGGGATTCCCGTAAGCGTTAGTCGGATTCATTGGTTCGGAATATTATATCAAGAATCTTTTGAGGGTAAAAGGCGCCGAAATTTCGATGTCGAATAACAAGGCTTTAATTTCGGTTCCTGAAGATAAAATTGTTACAGATAAAAATATCGTCCGCTCAGATTGGGCATCCATGAAGTCCTTCTATGGAAACCCATCGATTACTTACGTTTTCAATGATCTTTCTGGTCCAAACGCAACACGGTTACGGCACAAGAAGGTATGCCGTTTATGATGATAAAGCATACCTTGCTCCTAATTATGAAGCTTACATTGATCCTGTGGATTTTTTTAGACTTATTCAACCCAATTCCGGTCCCAACTTTGATTATACAAAAAAAGAAACGGCAATCACCGCTGGACAAATTTTTACTAAACTTTCACAAGCAGGTTTTATTGATTTGCTGTTTTTTAAACCGCAAATATCTCGTTTTGCAGGCAAGCGTTTTATTAATAAGTCGCAATTACAAAAAAGCGTACTTGAAGCAGCAGATTCACAAGGTAAAGATACGGAGTGGCTTGCGATCGCTCTAGCGATTTATAACAAACTTCTACTGGATCCAGTGCTAGCTTGGCAAATGAGCGAATACTTTCCCACACTCGCCCAATTCATTTTTACGACGCTAGCTTCTACAGCTGATTATAGCAATAACGGTATTGGTGGAGATATAAACGATCCGCTTAATGATCCAATCAAAGTAGCAGAAATGATGTTTGAATCATTTGGTGTGGACGAAGACGGCAAAGCAGTGTTTAAGCCAGCTTGGACACTGATAAATACTGGCCTAAGGATTCAGCAAGCTTTAGAAGAATATCCATTTAGGGCGAATATACCTCCGAGAGTTCCAGACATTTTTCATCTTAGAATAGGTGCGTCAAACTTTTATGTCCCACCAATATCGATAAATGTAAATACGGCTTTTAGGGCTGGTAGTTTAACCGGTGGAGCAATAAGGCAGAAAAATACACCTAAATTCAACACCGGATACAAAGATACTGCTATAGGCATGAGATTGTATTTCCCTAACTATGAAGAGATATGGGGGGTTTCTATTGTCGATGCGGCAAATGTGAATCTAAAAAATGACTTTTCTTTGGATTTTTCAAAAGACAATGAAGATAAAATAGATAAATTTCTCTCTTCGTTGAGAGGTTTGGTTACGGCTTTTAAGGCATCTCCTATCATCCCTATCAAAAATCAGTATCTCAATAAGGCGCATGGAATAAGTGGTGTGGCCTTATCGGGCATGACCGTTTCTACGGTGCCTAATTTTCCATTCTGTTTAGTGGTTGATTTAGAGATGATGGCGTTTAATCATAAACCGTTCCTTCCGATGATAAGAGACTTTAATCAATCAGTGCACTGGGGTAAGTATAGGCACTATATGGGTAAAGCTGCTCTTGATCTTGATAGATATGTAAATAAAGAGTTCTTGCTTCCAAAACCGGTAGAACAGGCCTCCGATGATTCCAAAGATATCGATAAGTCTTTATTGTCTGGTCTTACAGCAGATGGTGCCGAAAGGTTCTTGGCTCAAAACAATCCAGCGTCGGGCACCAATGCAGGTTTGCAGGATCTTTCCGAAACAGAAAACAATTCTTCTACTGAGGAATTAGATCTAACGAATATTCTACCTAACAACGTGTTTAGGGATTGGCAAGACGGAAGCAACATAAGCCTATTTGTTCCAGAAAAAGTTCAAACAAGAGTATTTACTCCTGATGTTTCTAGCTTCAGATCTAAACAGGAAACTATTTTAAATGATACTTCTAGAAATTTTTGGGGACAATTATTGTACAGATTTGGTGTCGATATAAATGAATCTGGTTTCGGAAGGACTTTAGACGATGTTGTCACAACTTCTCAGCAAACCTATTATCCGGTGTCTACTAGGAGAAGAATATCAACCGCCCTAGATATAATATTGGCGGGACAGAGTCAGGATAATATAAACGACAAAGTATACAGTTACTTGGCCGTTGTGTGGTTGAACAGTAACACAAGCAAGTTTACTGGCATTATTTATCAACAAGCTAGAGAATACATACTTAAAATGACAGACAACGCACCATCTGACTCAATTAGGGGGTTCACCTATAAACGGACAAGATGATCTAAACCTAAGGCAGGTTAGGCAGGCGTTAGAGTTTGATTCTAGGGGCTCAAAAGGTCTCCTTAATCAATTGGTAGATGGAATGATCGCAGAAAAACTAAAAGAACTAAGTCTAGAGGATAACGCAGAAAATAGAAATAAAATTGGAGAAGAAGTTCGTTTAGAGTTAACTAAAGCTTTTAATGATACTTTATATGAAAGATTTTTTAGATCTGGTCCAATAAGAGATTATTTAGACAGGATGAACAAATCAGTTCCCGGCCTGAGGGAATGGGAAGTTCCGATGATAAGACTAGATATTGATAACGAGAAAACAATAGTTGATGGCGTAAGTGTTGTTTTGGGTAATAATCTTGTGAGAATGCAAGTTCAAATGCAGGAGGAACCAACTTATCAATTCATAGGTCGGTAAGGATTCTTACATAAATATATCAATGACCGTTTTTGGAGAAAGCGAGCTTATAAAACTTAGAAATATATTTGAACACATAAACGGGCTTGCCAGACTTGAGCACGCCACTGGCGTCATAGGTTTCATGGGTATCAAAAATATTATTACAGCGCTATGTGGAATTAAGTATGTGCTACCGCTCAAGTATAATGTCGATACCATACCAAACTTTCCGCATGTTTACAAGGTTCAGTTGAGTTTGGTTGACTTTGATATTTTTCAACAAAAACGTGAATCACTAAATAACACTCAACAGGAAAAATTTATACAAGAGTTTGGAAGTAAGAAAAATCCTTTCCTTAGGATAAAGCAACTTTGGGGCGCTTTCAACACATACCCCGACATGCCACTAGAATTAAGAAACAAAGAAGGCGAAGTGGTTGGATGTTTGGATCCAGATTATTATTTTAGAGGGTTTGAAATGTTTGATAGAGACGTAGTTGTTAATCAATCTATCCAAGAATCGGCTCAAATAAAAATTAACGAAAACAATTCTGCCGTCAACAGCGATACGGCAAATGGAAAAGAAATAAACGAAGAAGAAGTCGCTAGGGTGGAGATAGTCGCAGGATTTTTAAAGAGCGGAAACTTTGAATCATTGAATGGATGGGCTAAGCAAAACGGTTTGAGACCAACAGAAGTGTATAGCTATGTTACCAAAGCTATCGAAAAATATACAAATTTCAAAACAACTATGACATTGGATTATATTGACTCGCTTGAGTTAGATGATAAATTATATTTATTTTCGGACACCAATTTTGCAGTTCCAATGGGGGAATATAAGGTTGGCGATATTACTTCTGGTACTGCAAATCAGCTTAATGATACCATGAGCGAAATTTTCAACAGCGTTTCAGACAATGAGAAAGATAAATTCGTAAGTTTTGATCCCGATAATCTCATGGCAAATGTAGATCAGTCAAGTTCCGATAACGATTTATTGTCATATGTTCACGGAATGATTTATGCGATTCCGGCAATGACAGAAGAACAACTAAAAGAGAATTCCACAAAAGTTCCTGCGATGATGCAAACGGCTGCAGGATATAATTTTGGTTATTTAGATAAACAGGATGGAAGATTCTATGTTCAAAACAATAAATTTAATATTAAGAAAGTTCAAACAAGAGTTGGGGATACAGTTGGAGATCTGAACAAAGAATTGGAAGATCTAGAAAAAATTATTAACGATGAAAACAGTACCGAATTACAAAAAGAGGCAGCTGAACGACAAAAACAGCAAATAAACGCTCGACTTGAGGAACTCAAAAGTATTGGTGTAGCAAAAGATTTTGGCGAAAGTCTTAAACTACACATGATAAAAGTGGCTGACACTCAAACTCCTGATACAAACTTAAAAACCCCGCACATGGGAGAGATAGGGACCAAAGCTGTTGCGGATTATCAATATGCGTATAGTTCCACTAACGTAAAGGCTGAATCAATTAGTGCCGGATCGGGTGATCAGTTCTCTGTTACGAAACATTGGGAAAAAATGTTGATAGATACCTCCTACAGAGATATATCCGGAAGAATGCTCAGGGCGTATCCCACATACATGCTTTGGTTGATAGATGAAGGTGGGTATTATCATGGCACAAAGCTGTTTGATAATTTTTATGGACTTCAGTCAATAATTGATTTTTCTATAGTTCAATCAGAAGATATACTTGGTGACACTCTGGTATTTAGGGTGTCAAATATGTACGGTAAACTCACGCAAAAAGGTGCAGATGATCTATTTAGGGATCCGGTAAATGAAAACGTCATGCTCACCAATAATCTTGAGGGAATAGTTGACACTCTATTGAAGAGACAAAGAAATATAAGGGCACATATGGAGAACAAGTATGTTGTTGACATTGAAAACATAAGGCTAAAGCCTGGAGTGAGGGTTCACTTAAGGGCGGGTTATGGTGCCAATCCCAACTCTCTTCAAACGCTATTCAATGGTGTTATCACAAATGTTGAAACTGGAGAGATAATGACAATAACCGCTCAGTCCGACGCGATAGAACTGAGTCCGATAATTAATTCTACCGACAAAAAAGGTAACAGTGGTAAGATAGATGGCGCATTAAATACCGGCATGTATTTGTCTGAGCCAAGAGATTTGATGGTAAAACTCTTGTCTATGGGTACTTCAAGGTTCAGGGAATCGATAGCGCACGCTACAAGGGGTGTCGTATTTTCTGAAAACAAATTTGGTATCAGGCATTTTGGCAACATACTTTATGAACCATTGAATCCACAGGAAGCACAAAAACACGCAGCATTAAGATCTAATTATAAAAGCGCTCTTGACATAGTTAGTCAAACTTCGTTTAATTCAGCAGACTTGAGAAAAGCAGCGTGGAACGCTACTGCTGGATCATATGATGGAGTTGATCTTGCGATCACTGCGGGGTCTGCTGCGGCTGGTTTCGCGTTTGGGGGTCCGATAGGGGCAGTCGCTGCTGGGGCAGCTGGTGGTTTGTTGCGTTCTTCGGTGGTTCCGCACATGAGAACTTTGATGGCGAACCTTAATTCAAACAGGGATTTTGAAATTTTTAAAAGAAACATATATCCAGGAAACGGTTTAGGAGTTTCTCAATTTATGGGTGGCGACATAGACACCGGATGGTCCACCGCCGCAACTTTGAACGAAGTTATGATAGACAATACCATGAGACAAGACGAAGATCGAAAAGCTTATCTGGAACGTTTTAGTAGCGGACAATGGTCAAGATTAATGACGAAGAACATCGATCTTGCATCTGCGATTCAGGCAAAACAGGGAGGAGAATTAATCGACAATTCCAATGCAGAAGGAGTTTCGCAACTTCTGTCTGGAGTGGTGGCGTTAACCGGGGTGGGTATAGGCCTTGCCGGAATGCCGGTACTCGGTGCATCGATTGCTGGTACGGGACTTCTTGGTGTTACAAATGGAAGATTGGCCACTAACGTGTTTAGTACGATGGGAGTGGTGTCAACTCTTGACGATGATCTGCCCGGTTTTGATGAAGTATCCTTCAGGGCTCAAACATACATGCGTTCAGTTTGGGATATGTTTCTAACATGCTCTCGTTTGCTCCCTAATTACATTTGTGCCGTCAGACCGTTTGAGGACAGGTCAACAGTTTTTTATGGCAAACCTCACTGGCTGTACACTTCTGGTGTTGTTCCAATTTCCACTGGTTTCATGCATCCAGATTCGGCTTTAAAAGCCGGCTTAAGGGTGGGTGGACCAAAAATGCAAGCCCCCGATCAAGATCTTCTTGATTTAATCGATCAAGTCAACAAAGACGCCTCGCCTATATCGGATCAAATCGCTTTCAGTGATGGGTTTTCTCCGCTGGTTGGCATAGGGGAAAACGTTGAAAAGATGCTGAATTCACAAGATGAGTATCTTCCTAAAGACTATGTTATGAGAAATTATAGTAAAAAACTTATTAATTTTTACGATCCAAGAAGATCAGTTTTTATTGAAAATGGAGAAATAGTTGCCCGTCTTCCGTACGTAAAAGGCAACGTTAATGTTGGTTTTCATCTTCCTTTTGGCAAACCGGATGCAACAGAAGCAGATTTGAGAGAATTATCAGGTCATAGACAGATAAATCAACTTCCTTACAGGTACCAGTTTCCATATTTCACCGATAGAAAAACAGGCGCATTTGATGGAAGACATAGTGCTTACGCCTTTCAGTATACCGTTGATATGTTGATTGATTGGTCTGACTTCTTCTATGACGAACTGAGACGGGAAGGATCGAGGGTCACCTAATACAGATTGGTTGAAGAACATAAATATAAGAGCTGCAAGAGATTATCTTGCTCTTTTTACAACCGAATTTTATATAGCAAGAATAAAAGGTGGATCTGGAATAATTGATATTTTTAGAAAGGGTGATGAATTAAACACAGATGACGCAAAACTTAATGGAAAAGATTTTTCAAGTTTTAAACTAAAAGCAGACCGTTTTCCTTTTACCTTACAAAGCTTGATAGATAATCCATCTGGGGTGAATGTTGCTCTTTTTGATAATCAACAATCATTGACCGATGGTGCAAGAAACATATTAGAAAATAAAGCTTTTATGGATAACAATTTTACTGCTCCAGGATATGGTATCGTAAGAGTTCCTCTTCCAAGCTTTTTTGATGCAGGAGGAATACAATACAAATTGATTAAAGATCACGAGAAAGATTTTTATAGTGCAACTGCTGAAGCTGATTTGAAAGCACTGAATCCACTTAGCGGCGACCACCTCAAGAATTATACTGAAAGAGTAAATCAAGCAGAAGACTATACTTTTGAAAGCAATACAGCTTATGGTGGAGAGGAATTGCTGCTTACGTTCTGGTCCGAGAGCCCAAAGGGAGTAGGTAATCCATTTAAAGACGAGTACCAAAATTTACGGTTCTAGTGGGCGTACTGCATTGATTAAAGCTTATCAAGAGTGGGGAATGCCCAAAACCCCGGAGGATGAACAGTTTTATATTGCGATGAAATGGCCATACGTACCATCGGAAGATGATGAGCATGCGGTAAAAATGGTACAGGGCGACAATCGTTATGGTACAGCACAAGATTATAAGAATAGAAAAGTTTTAGTATACAGTCCAGCTACCAATACCGCTGTCTGTTTAAGGCCAGCATATTATTTGTGGGGCAATGATGATCTTAGGGATTACACCACGTTAGGAATAAACATGAGCACAAGTTTTGCTAAACAGTTGGATAGTCAAGCTTCTGCTGACGTGTACGGGGGTGATGAGGGTGCGTTTGTTAATGCGGTTGTTTCTCCCGATGCAGCATATTATTTAGGTATATTAAACGCCGTAAATTATGTTGACAATGACGACGGATCATACCACTACGGTATTATGCGCGGGGCATACAGAAAATTTGACAAACCCGCCAGCCATCGGTTCTGATAGCATGGACGTAAAAGGCGCCATGAAGGCCATAGGCATACAAGCTCTTGGTGAACAAGATGCAAAAAAAATGTATAACCACGATTTAGCTTCTTCGTTTACTGGCTTTAACGTTGCCCCCGTAACTAGACCTTGTTACTTTACTTTTGTGGAGGATGATTTTCCGTTAGGTGTCGTACCACCTGATATTATATCCAATACATATTTTGAATACGACCAAAACAAAGATGTAACTACGAATACCTTGTGGACATCTGAAAAAAATTACATAATAGGTTTTGGTAAACCATTAGGTAAAGCAAAGGAATCAACCCTTTACGCCGAGTATAATGATACCGACTTGGGAACGATGGGGTACTCTGGTGGTGAGTTTTCGGATGATAGGTATAATTTTGCGGGATATATGAGTGAAGTATTGAAAAATCCACCAAAAGATAATACGGCGATAACCGGTTCGCCGTTCACTCCAATGAACGGTGTATCATTAAGTCAATACAGTCCGACTAAAGAGGCGTTTTTGGCGACTATCGGTGGAAACAATCTGAACTATTTTAGCTACATAGTTCGGCACTGACGCGGGATCAGATGTTAGTAAACTTACAAAAGAAAAAATGTTTGAAGATTACAAAAATGATACAGGAAGACATCTTTATAAAGACGTTTTTGATCCGGTTAGCTCTCCCAAATTATCGCATGAATCTAGGGCACAATATGATGAAGATTATGATGTTAGCACGCAGGTGATAGCGGGAGATGGCAGAACGCTTGCTGATGCCAGAGAAATATGGGATTTTTTCAGAATAACTTTTCATGAAGACAAAATGGTTAAAAGCATATTTAGGACAGCTTTTGGAATGAATCCGGATAGCACTGCTGTTCTCGACCCTGCAGTTCTTAATCTTTTGACAGGCGGTCGGGTCAGAAAAAACTCCTATTTTTGATAGATACTATGCTGAAGGTCTATCAGGAACAAATAGCGCACTGCCGGAATACAATACGTTACTTGATTACGATTTTGAGGAACGGACGGTTTTACAAAGGCAGAAAAAGATCAAATAGAAGAAGCGGTAAATTTTAGCTCTAAGGTGTTCTTAGACAAAGGAGTTACTAGTGACGGTAAATCATCTACGGGATTGTTCCAAGATCTTGACTACCTGTTGAGAAAAACTTACGGTAAACTGACTGGATTAATTAACTTTCTACTAGGATTTAACTCCACTGAAACTGGCACGAATATTTTATTTTCTGAGGTAGATGAAGAAAATTTTGGTTTACAAGCAGTGATCGCATTTAGAGACTACCTGTTAAATAACATGGAGGAACAAGTCCAGCCACTATTGCCGGAAGAACAAGAGAAGAAAAGAAAAGAAGTAATTGAAAAAATTAATACTCCTCAAAAATTGTATTATTTTATGATTGGATGGTTTAGAAATATTTTGTGGGCCGATCCCTACAATAGAGCTTGGTTGGTTTTGAAACCAAATAGAAGGCTTAAGCATTGGAAAGATAAGACGGCGTGGTTTGATGACTTTGGTGCGGGAGGACTAAAAGAATATGATGGTAAATGGGACTTTAGTCCCATCTATGCAGCATGGCAAGCGTTCATCGACCCGTATTCCGACTACGCGAAAAAACCAGATAAATTTAAACAGTACTTAATTTCTACAGCAAGAGAAGGTGATAGTGCAACTTCCTGGTGGCAGGCCGCGTTTCAGGATGTCAATGATTTCTACGATAGAAATATGGGTGTTTACTTTACCGCAATATCGGACGGTTTGGCTGGTATGTTGAATATGTTTAAGCTTTCAATGGCACAAATGGGATACGGATTATCTGAAGTGGACAACTTAAATAAACAAGCGAACGTTTTGAACAAACTTCTGAATGACTCAATATATTATTCTTTAGGTACGGAAGGGTCGTTGCTTAGGGCTGTCGATAATCCTTTTACTAGAGAATATGGAGAACCGGTTGTTGAAGTGAGAGAGCCGTTTCAAAGAATACATTATATAAGTTCATTTAGTCACATCTTGAGCAATAAAATAGAAGAGAACATAACAGACGTGGCTACTGTGGTTACTGCAGTTTCTGACGGGAAGTATCCGGTTACTGTGGCACTTGATAAAGGCGCACCTCCTGAGAGGCAAACCGAAAAAACTGTTGAAACAGGATTGTACTTTGACAATATAAGAGGCTCAGGATTTTTTGGGCTACTGCATCCGTTCTTTCATCCATTTGAAACATTTAGAGGATTATCAAAAAACATGCAGGGAGCGCCTGACGAATTGAGCGCAAGAAGGGTCGCTCTCGCCTATCTCAAAGAAAACGTAAAAGATATATATTCTGGAGAATTAACCCTTATTGGTAACGCTGACATCAGACCTCACGATTTAGTTTATTTAGCTGACGTTTACGAAAGAATGTATGGTATTTTTGAAGTAGAGCAAGTAGTTCATCACTTCACTTCAGACATGGGTTTTGTAACATCAATCACGCCCAATGCTCTTGTTACAGTAAACGATCCAGCAAGATGGTTTATGACTAGTTGGTTAAACTCTTGGATGAGCCTGCAAACAATTAGAAACGATACAAGATACTATTTAAGTGTTGCCAATAGAGGAAGAACAGGACTAGTTACTTCTGGTCAAGTTTCTTTAGATCAATTAAATGACGCTTTGGGTAGTCAAATGATGGGTGGAATACAATATACTCATGGGTCCAGCGCACTGATGAAAGATGTAATGGCCAATTTTGCTGCTAATGCAATCCCTGACGCCAAGCAAAGGTTAATTAAAGCAGCAGCGAACGCCGGTGGAACGGATACGTCAGCTCGTGGAGCCGCTATTGCGGGCTTGGTTGGAACTGGAGTAGCTACTGTTTTGGGTGCCGGTGCAGCAATAGGGCTTACCGCCATAACTGGTGGTGCGGCAGTTCCATTTTTGGCTGCAGCTGGTGCAGCTTTTACTGGTGGTGCAATAGCTGGAGACTTAGCCTGGACTGGCTGGAAGCATATTCGAGATAATCTTTTAGATCAACACGGCTGCTATGTTCAGTATTTGTCTAAGAATGGTCAATCAATGGACGCTGGGCTTTCTTATAATCAGGGGATGGTTGTTGGTAAATATCATTCAAAAGCGATGCTTCCTTGGCTTCTTGGCGTAAATTCTAGAAGACTAGTTAGAACCGCGGAGGGCAATGCCTATATCAGAACTGATGATCTTTTGAAAAATCTTGGATGGAAAGAAAAAGAAATATCCGATTTAGTAAAGCACATTAGTTACGAAAATGCTTTAGTGAATGCTCAGGTAATAAAATATGCTGGCATTGGACCAGAAAAAGCTGGACTAAATCAATTCTTTAAAGTTTTATGTAAAGTTGATAGATTTATAGACGGAGATACCATAGATGTGGTGGATGTCTTAAGGCCTGGGTCTACTCCGTTTAGGGTGAGATTCGAGGGCATCAACGCCGCCGAACTAAATAAAATATCCGGTAAAGTAAACTTAACAAATCAACGGCCCAGCTTACGATGGTTTCTTGCCGACAACTATTATAGAAAACATTAGCTGGATAGACGCATCTTCTCCTGGAGGAAAAGCGCTTGCTTATGTTCTTGAATCTTTGAGGGACAAGTTGTTTATTCTTAGAGTTTCTCCATCAATAGAATTTAGCAATCAGGTTATATCTCTTAATGAGAATCCTTTTGACGCAGCCGCCAAGGCAAACGAACCAGTTAACTACTTAAAGGACACAACGGTAAGAGATAATGGTTTTGGTGAAAAACAGATAGTGTCTTACGACAGAACTTTAGGATCTATTTTTTATAGAGTTTCTCAGAAAGAAGTAGAACAAACAATTTCTTTTGTTAGAAACACATTTATAGAAAAGAAGAATGTTAAAAATCTAATCAAGGATACGATAAGGGCCTCCATGTATTCTGGTCAACTCGCAAACGCAGGAACGCAGGTAATCCCTGCTCATTTTGAGCAAATAATGATTGAGCTACAAGAATTTGTTACCAGACCAGAGGGCGGAGATAATTATTATTATTCTATTATTGACGATCAAGATCCATTAAAGAAATTAAATTTAAATGAAGAAGAAATAAAATTATATAATAGTTACGTAGACATTAAATTATTAGAATTACTATACTCTAAAGCTTCTGAATGGCCGTTGATTTTATGGGATGAATACTACGATGATGGCACTCCGGCTACGTTGAATTGGGAAATGGTGACTGCCAATTTAGCCAGTGTTTACACTAAAAGTTTGCTATACTATCAGGATTCGGCAAAAAATAAAATTGGAGAAAACAGTATGGGAAGAATGGTTCCGTAACTTATGAGCGACAATTACAATACTCCTTCGACAAATTCTGATGGTCCAAATTTTTCTTTTGAATTAGCTGACAATGATAATACAACAAGTTTTATACAAAAGTTTTCTTCAAAAGCTTATCCAGAAAACAAGATGCTAGTAAAAAGCACTACTCATTCTCAATCAGGTTTTGTTGATAGGCCCTTGACTTCATATGGGGTAGAATCTATAATATCTGGTTCAGCTTTGTCCAGGCATCCCGTTTCCGCATTGACTGCCTACAATCGATTAACTAATTCATCTCTTGAGGGTCAAATAGCATTTGCCTCTGATTGGGCAGGTGTTAGTAGTCCTTCTGAAGATGGGGGATTTTCGTATCCCAACAAAGAAGTCGATCCAATAAGTGCTGGTGCTGATGCAAAATCAAGATTTCAGACGGGAGCTTCAGCTTTTCAGGAAACAATAAACAGATCAATTCTTGGTACCTCTTTTGCGCCTCGGGGACTTTCAGGCAAGGGCGCAGTCTTACGCATCGCGCATCAGTAAAACTAACAGTGAATTGATGGATCCGAGTGGGCCGGACGGGGCACAGTATAACGTTTCTGTAGACAGTCTAAGTGCCGGCACTAACAAAAATGATTATCCCGCCGCATATATAGAAGACCTAACAGATGAGGAAAAACAAATATATATAAGTAAAATAAGGTTTTTGTCCTCTAACCCAAACTTTAAAGTAGGCACTGAGCTGAGTGAGCGAGGTTTTTCGATAAGTGACGAAAATGACGGTAATGATCTCTACGAAAACTCGTATCGCGTTGATAAAGAAGGAAAACTGTATGACAAGCTTGGTAAACGTGATTTGCCCGCAGCTTTTAGAAATCTAAAAGATCCGTCTAGTTTTTATCCATCATTATCACTTTTGTGCATGTTGGTTGAGATGGTAGATGCCGCAGAGGGGATTAAAATTGATGGTGGCTTTGGTTTACATAGGGGATTCGACCTTGCTAGCGCTATTGCTGGCACAACCGGTGAGGGCGATGGAATTAGCGATCACGCATTCGGCAGAGGTTTTGATATTTTTTCTATTACTGATGGACAAAAAGAATACAGCTTTAGAAATGCGGGTACTAACGCAGATGGTTACAGGGATGGTCTTGACATTTTGTTTCGCAAAATGGCAACCCTGCCTAAATTTTTGCAACCTGATTGCGTAGTTCTCTCCAATGACATCGGCACAACCAAGTATGGGAGTAGAGAATCGCAGCACATTATGTCCTTGTACAGTGGTCTTGGTCCGCATATAAATATCTTTTTTGACGATAGTGGCATTCACGACAATCATGTTCATTTGTCGTTTGGTTGGACTAGAGCCGGTAACCCTGAGAAGCTAAAGTTCAGCTCGTCCTCCTATTACAGTACCCCTAGTGCTACTGATGGTACAATGTTGATAGGTAATATTTCTGAAAAGGATGAAGAATTTTATGAACAGCGCATGTATCATACATACCTAGATAATTCCACGCTTTCTGGTGGTTTAGGTGAACAAAAAGATCTTGAAGTTTTTCTTTATATGATGCAGAGATCAACATTTTTCAATGCTTTTGAAATAGCGACTTTTGCAGGAATAATTCAGAGAGAATCAGCATACAGACCCCGGTGTATTTAATAATTCTCGGTGCCTTAGGTTTATTTCAAGTCATACCACCTTCTTGGGGTGATAAAATATTGAATGAGGAAATCGAATTAATCTCATCTGGTACCGGCAAAACGGCAACAGGAAAAGTGACTACGGTTAAAAAAAGTTTATATAAGTTTTATGACAAGACAGCTAAAGATTTAACGGAAGCAAAGAAGAACTGGAGTAACAGTTTCGTAAAAGGTAATGTTGACGAAGTTCTTTTCATTCCTTGGAATCAGGTTTTGATTGCTGCAAAATTAGTTGATAGAAGTCTTGGTAGCGACACGAACGTTAGTGTTCAACTTGATTCTTCTGGAACAGCGAAATCACAAAAACTATGGCCAGCTTGGGGTGATCTGGCTGTGTATAGAAAAAGAGCCGGCAATACAAACATGGAAGAGCTCGGGGTACTTACTAACGTAAGAAGGACAATAACAAAAAAAGCAGTTGAACTAATGAATCCGTTTAGAGATTCAACACCCTGGAACAGATATGTTCGATGGGCAGCGGGTAACAACGGATCGTACAATGGGGCTTTGGTTGACGAAAATAATAAAAAGCCCAGACCCGCAGACACTTCAGAGGAGCCTGATCATAACAATCCCCAGAGTGCGGGTTATAGAAACTATTACGATGTTTTGGCATGGTGCTTTGCCGATAAGGTTCACGCTGAATTTAATACTATGAAACTATTAGCACGAAGATTTGGCGACACCACGATCGAAGAAATATATGTCGAGTACCTTAAATCCTGGACTATAGAGCAACGGACCTATACATCCTAATAAAAATAACAATTATCCTAGAAAATTTTATTTTAACGCTGACTTTTTTGGTACTACCAGAACTTTCTGGACAGACATTGAAAAAGAATTACAGCTCACCTTCTAACCAATAACCCTATTTGTAAAGGAGATATCATGAAACAAAATTATCCAAAATTTGATAAAAAAATTACTGAAATGATTAACAGTTCTCAAGTACAAAGAGAAAGACCTAGGTACGGAATATTGGTTAGTTACGATAGGTCTAAAAATACAGCAAAAATAATGTTGGAGGATAGATATTCTGATTCGATTTCTGATGTTTTGACAAACGTTCCTTGTCCTTTTACTGCAGGTGTACAAACTGTTTCGCCAGAACCTGGCGCTCGTTGTATAGTAGGGTTCAGAAACGCTACCGAAACAAATCCTTACGTAATATCTTTTTATGTGACTCAAGCCGACATGAGCGGTCTTACTCGAAATGATTACGCTGCGACTCAAGTCCCAAGGTATTTAATTTAACATATGTCAAATAAATCACCCAAGTCAGTACCTAGACCAAGCAATTCTCAAAGAGTAGGTTCTTCAATACGCGGTATAAAGTCTGATTTTGTATTAAACAATAGAAACAAGTTTTCTAGAAGAGAAGTTGGCTTAAATCATCCTGATGTGTTCTCTTTTATAAAACTGGCAGATAATGGTGACATAGAAATAATGGCAGCTCCGGGAGTTGGAATAATTATAAGTGCAGTAACCAGATCGGTTAGTATTTTAGCTGATACATTAAAAATATATACTACCGAAGATGACGGTATAAGGTGGAATAACTATTCTTTTAATTATGCTGCCTCCGACTTTACGGAACCTGTTTTGGTGCCTCTGCAAGATTATCAAAAAAGCCCTGCGTACTATGGTTCTGAGCAAAATATAAATGATATTAAATTATTAAACAATACAACGATTACTGATCAAAATCCTGTTACTATTAACGCTGATTATAATTTTACTGGTCCGTCGATTGCTCAAGAAATAACTTTAGAAATTACCAATGACGAATCTAATAATTTAATTAGTAAAGAAGACCTTGCTATGAGACAAACATTAATGGGTGATACTGACTCCAGAGAAGTCACAGCTGATGCTGGCGGTGGTGCAGCCGGCCTCCAGGCCGCGGCTATAGCTACAGGCATGGTTCCTTTCGGTGGAATGCCTGGATTTAGTTTTAGTCAAAGTTTATTTTTTAAAAATATAAGTCTCAGCACATTCGCGAAAGCCTTAGGTATAAAAAGTGGACATGGGATTCCGGAACAAATAATAAAACAATTGAACAAGAGAATGCAGGAGTTGGTAGAAAAACACGGTTACAGCTATAGGCAAGCTAAATTACAAGCCGAAAGAGAAATATTAGCAAAAGTCCAAGAATTTGAGGCTAAGGAAAAAGGAAATGTTTTTAAAGGTAAGAATATTTCAAAAGGTAACAAATGACCGATCTTCATTTTAGTTTTGACGGAGATATAAAATTATCTTCTGTTAACGATTTGGCTTTCGTTCAATCTTCAGCTCATAGTGATCTTCAGCAAATTTATCTAAGACTTATGACT
>Ga0169931_10002139_pt1 | contig 32363 bp, 33 predicted proteins | sample Kivu_15m_20L_FD_129675 | JGI IMG/M metagenome (GOLD analysis project Ga0169931, IMG submission 129675) | Freshwater microbial communities from Lake Kivu, Western Province, Rwanda to study Microbial Dark Matter (Phase II) - Kivu_15m_20L... | ecosystem: Environmental > Aquatic > Freshwater > Lake...
CTCCGGTTCGATCAGGACGATGTGAAACATGCGGCGAAATCTCACGTGACATCACGCCGACGGGCCAAGGTGATCGAAAGCCCGAGCGCGCCAATGAAGATCAGATAACACGCAAGCAACTCGAGATACCCGCGGCAGATCTTCGCAATCCCCGGCGAAAACGCATCGCCCAAGGCCGCCTGCCAGAATGCCGCGCTGCCAATCACCCGGTTGAAGACGTACAAAATCAACAACGCGCTCGCGATCAATCCCGCACCGGCATGATTTCCCAAGGTGGCGATGAAATGCACCGTCACCCGGCGATGACGAAGCGCCTGGACCAATGCCAGCAGGATCATCACCCCCACCAACCACGCCTCGGGAAATTTCCACCCGAGGATGCCCGAAACAAAATCCTCGATCTCGCCGAACAACGCCGCCCCGAAACCCAAGGCCAGCACCCGGCACACCGGACGGTAGGCCCCAGCGTGAGGCAAGGCCCCGAGCATCACCACTGCGGACCCGGCCAACAACACCGCCTGCAACAACTCGACCGTGCCGCTCTCAATCGGCACCTCCGGACGATTGGGTAGCCAAGCTGGTAGCAAAATAGCAAGCGCCCCCGCGCTCACCATCAACGCCCGCACCACCGTCCGGCGCCACGATGGATTCCGCCGCGGCAATGGAGGCACCTCGCTCATCGTCCGCACTGGCTAACGCCCCATGCCGCCCGTGGCAAGAAACGCGTCCACAATTCGCCGGATTCCCATCGAAAAGGTACATGCTGAAAATCTGAAACGCTGAAACGCTGAAATCCGTCGGGCGGTGTGTGGCACCCTTCACTACTATTTGTCTGTCCCTATGTGCATGAGCTCCTGTCGCACCCATGCGGGATCCGGGCAGTCAGAAAGATACATGCTGAAAATCTGAAACGCTGAAATCCGTCGGGCGGTGTGTGGCACCCTCTACCGCACATGGGGACAGACAAATTGTCATGATGGAGCATCTGCCCGAGCATTCTCTGACCCGCCGCGCCGACGATCGGCCCGCCCTTGAGGCGGGCAGACACTGCCGCATCCGGCTTTTCTTCCGCCTTTTTCAAAAAAAAATCCTTGCTCCTTCGGTCGGCCCGTGATGCCCTCCCGGCCCGCGCGCACGGATTTCCGGCGTGCGCCCACCCCACCCCTCACCCGATACGGCCATGGCCTACGCAGTCATCAAAACCGGCGGCAAGCAGTACCGCGTCGAACAAGGCACCAAGCTCGATGTCGAAAAGCTCGATGCCGCCCTGGATTCGGAAATCCGCTTCGACGCCCTGCTCGTTGGGGAAGGCGGCGATGTGCGCATCGGCGCCCCGGTCGTCGATGGCGCCTCGGTGACCGCAAAAGTACTCAGCCAGTTCCGCGGACCCAAAGGCATCGCCTTCAAATTCAAGCGCCGCAAGGGCTTCCACAAGACCAAGGGATTCCGCCGCAGTCTCACCAAGCTCGAGATCACCTCGATCCAGGGCTGATCCGCTCCCGTTCCCCATCCGAACCCTCCTCCGACCATGGCTCACAAGAAAGGACAAGGCTCCGTCAAGAACGGCCGCGACTCGCGCAGCAAGCGCCTCGGCGTGAAGAAATTCGGCGGTCAATCCGTCATCGCCGGCAACATCCTCATCCGCCAGCGGGGCACCAAGTTCCTGCCCGGCTCCGGCGTCGGCATCGGCCGCGACCACACGCTCTTCGCGCTGGTGGACGGCAAGGTGGCCTTCGACAAGGATTCCCGCCGCATCAACGTGCTGGTCGCAAACTGAACATTTCCCGACGGATCGACGATTCTCCGCCGCTTCCGGAAACGGGAGCGGCGTTTTCATGCACCGACATCGGGTCAACCCTCGGATCCCCCTCTTCATCGCGGCACTGCTCGCGCTGTCCGCCACCTGCTGTCGGCGCGAATCCACGCCGACCAACGGCCACAACGCCAACCGCATCGGTGATCCTGCGAAGCTCGCGGTGATGAGCTTCAACGTGCGCTATGAAAACGAGACCGATGAAGGGGCGCGCGCGTGGCGCAAACGCATCGTTCGCATCGTCGGCGTGATCCGCGACGAATCACCGGATGTGATCGGTTTGCAAGAAGCGCTTCACGGACAGGCGGCCGACCTCCGTGCTTCGCTCACGGATTACGTCTTCGTCGGCGCGGGACGGGACGACGGCGCGGTCGCCGGCGAATTCACCGGAATCCTCTACCGCCGCGACCGCTTCGATCGCGATGCGGCGGACCATGGAACGTTCTGGCTCTCGGACACACCGCAGGTGCCAGGATCCCACACCTGGGGAAACCGGATCCCGCGCACCGTCACCTGGGTGCGCCTCGTCGACCGCCGCTCACACCGCGGATGCTACGTCTTCAACACCCACTGGGACCACCAGCATCAGGAGTCGCGCGAGCGGTCGGCGCTGCTGCTTGCCGACCGCATCGCCAAGCGTCGCCATCCCGCCGATCCGGTGGTGCTGCTCGGCGACTTCAACGCCGTCGAATCCAACCCGGCGATCGGCTACCTGCTCGGCAAACCCGTGACACTCACCGGCCGCAACGCGCAGTGGTCGATGCGGTTGGTCGACAGCTTTGATGCGGTCAACGCCCGCATGCGCGACCGCCGCACGCTCCACTTCTGGCGCGGTACACGAAAAGGCACGCTCAAGGTGGACCACATCTTCGTCAGCCCTGGCAGCGAAATCCTCGCCGCAGCGATCCGCGACCAAGACCATCCGCCGGTATCCGACCACTTCCCTGTCACGGCCCGCCTGCGGCTGCCGTGAAACCCGATCCCCGGGCCTCGCTTTTCGCACGGACGAACTCCCGCAGCGCAACGCGCCAGTCGCGGGGCGATTCGCCGATCCACGCCGACAAGCGCGCGGGATCCATCGCGGTGAAGCGCGGACGCTGCGCGCGAAACGCCTCCATCGTGTCGAGCGATTCACGGCGCACCTCGGGGACTGCCGCAATCCATCCGCACGCGGCCATTTCATCCACCACGCAACGCGCCATGTCGTGCCAACTCGCCGGCTCTCCACTCTGGCACGCGTGTAGGACCCCGCAGGCGTCCGTTTCCAGTAAACGCAGGATCCACGCGGACAAGTCGGCGGTGCTCGTCGGCAACGACCACTTGTCGGCCACCGCCGCGAGCGGCCGACCCGCCATCGCCGCATCAAACACCGCATCGACAAACGACGGCTTTTCCGGGCCGAACACCCACGACACTCGCAGCACCAGATGCCGCGGATGCGCGAGCACCGCACGCTCGCCCGCGAGCTTGCTGCGGCCGTACACATTCACCGGAAAGGCCGGCGCGGATTCATCGACCCGCCCGGTCGCCGCACCGTCGAAAACGTAATCGGTGCTGATGTGGATCATCCGCACGCCACGGTCCGCACACCACGCGGCAATGCGCGCCGGAGCCTCCGCGTTCACCCGTATCGCCAGCGCGGGATCGTCCTCGCACGCCTCAAGGCTCGTGATCGCCGCCGGATGGATCCACACGTCGCACTCCAACGAGGCGAGCGCGGCATCGATCGACGCCGGGTCGGCAAGATCGGGCCGCGGACGCGGCAGCGGGATAATCTCATGCGCTCCCGCCAAGTGCCGCGCCAACGCCGCGCCGACGCGACCGCTGGTGCCGGTGATCGCGACACGCATCAGCGGATCAGAGCAATCCCTGCTCGCGGAGCTGTTCGTCCACCTCGTCGAAGTCCGGCACGCCGATGCCGGCATCGCGGATCGTTTGGATCCTCCGCCGCACGCCGGTGCGGCTCTTCGGGCCGACCACCAGTCCGCGCACGCCGCCGACCACGAACGGCAGCAGCGCTGCGACGCCAAGAGCGCCCACACCCAAGCCGATGCCGCGGCGCGCCCCGCGGTGCATCAAGTCGCCCAACAACAATCCGGCCGCGGCACCGAGAAGCGCCGGCGCGGTCGCCGTGCTCGTCTCGACCCACGGAGGAACCGATCCGCCATGTTCGTCGTTCATACAGGAATCCTAGCAAGCGCCCCTCGAACCGACAACCATGGAAATCGGGATTTAGCAGCTTGATCCCGATTCAGAAACCACCACCATACCCAACCACACCCGGATCCCTTCCACCGCGACGCGACTGCAACGCGGCTGGCTCTCACGCACCACGATTCGTTTGCCAGTGGGCGGGAATCCGCTATCCTGAGCGGCCCGGCATGCCATCCCTGGCCGGTCACCGATCCAATGCAACAACCTCATCTGGCGATTGTGGGCGCGACGGGTGCCGTCGGCGTGGAAATGCTCCACTGTCTCGAACAGCGGGATTTTCCCGTGGGAACACTCAAGCTGCTGGCGTCGGCGCGATCGGCGGGCAAGCGCATGACCTTCCGCGGCGAGGAACTCATCGTCGAAGAGCTCACGCATGATTCATTTGATGGCGTGGACACCGCGTTGTTCAGCGCGGGCGGTTCGATCTCGAAGGAATTTGCTCCATCCGCCGCCGCGGCGGGCGCGGTGGTCATCGACAACTCCTCGGCGTTCCGCATGGACGCGGACGTGCCGCTGGTGGTTCCCGAGATCAATGCCGCGGCCGCGCTGGATCATCCGCGCAACCTGATCGCCAACCCGAACTGCACGACGATCATTTCACTGATGGCCCTCGCACCGCTGCACGAGGCCTTCGGATTGAAATCCGTGATTGCCTCCAGTTACCAGGCCGTGTCCGGATCGGGCGCGCAGGGCATCGCCGAGCTTGAGGAACAAGTGCGCGCGATCGTGCAGGGCGACGCGTTCACGCCAAAGGTGTATCCGCGGCAAATCGCGTTCAACGTCATCCCCCAAGTCGATGCGTTCACCGACAACGGCTACACCAAGGAAGAACTTAAGATGCTGCACGAGGGCCGCAAGATCATGGGTTTACCCGGGTTGCGCGTGTCCTGCACCTGCGTGCGCGTCCCCGTGTACCGCTCGCATTCGGTCGCCGTCACCGCGGCATTCGAGCGGCCGGTCGATGCCGATGTGGCGCGCGCGGCATTCGCCGGCAAGCCGGGCGTGCGCGTGGTCGATGACCCTGCCGAGCGTTTGTATCCCGTGCCCTTGGACACCACCGGCAAGGACGACTGTCTGGTGGGCCGCATCCGCAAAAACCTCGTTCTGGAAAACGCCCTCGATCTCTGGGTGGTGGGCGACCAGGTCCGCAAAGGGGCGGCGCTCAACGCCGTGCAAATTGCGGAAGTCCTGCTGCGTGCCTGATGATCGTGGCAAATGCCGGGATTTCCCGATTCCGCCGTTTACCAAAGCCCTGCCGATGCCGATGGAATTGAAAGACCACCTCATGCAGAGCGCGGCTGCGGTGGATGCCGCGCTCGATCGGTTTCTGCCGAAGGCGGCGAGCCGCCCAGCGACGATCCACCAAGCAATGCGCTACGCCGTGTTTGCCGGAGGCAAACGGCTGCGGCCCGCGCTTTGTCTGGCGGCTGCGGAAGCCTGTGGCGGACACATCGCGGACGCGATGCCCGCAGCCTGCGCCGTGGAGCTGATGCACACGTACTCGTTGGTCCACGACGACCTGCCGTCGATGGACGACGATGATCTGCGCCGGGGGCGCCCAACCTGCCACAAGGTCTTCGGCGAAGGCATGGCGGTGCTCTGCGGTGATGCCTTGCTGACCCAAGCCTTCGTCGTGATCGCGACGACCCGCGGGACAAAACGCCATCCGGCATCGGCCTTCGTTGCCGAGCTGGCCGCCGCTGGTGACAGCCGTCGGTTGATCGGCGGTCAGGTGATGGATCTCGAGGGCGAGGGCCGTCGCTTGACGAAGCGGGACCTGACGCGCATTCATGAGGCCAAGACCGCCGCGCTGATCATCGCATCGCTGCGGCTCGGCGGCATGAGCGCCGACGCCACCCCTGCAAAGCTCGACGCGCTCGGCCGGTTCGGCCGCTGTCTCGGGCTCGCATTCCAGGTGATCGACGACATCCTCGACATCACGCAGAGCACAGAAGTGCTAGGCAAGACGGCCGGCAAGGATGTTGCGATGGAGAAAACCACGTATCCCGCGGTGATCGGGCTCGCCGCATCGAAGCGCGAGGCGGCGAGACTCACCCGCGCCGCGATGCGTGCGCTGGATCCGCTCGGCCGCAGGGCGGCGCGACTGCGCGAACTTGCATTGCATTTGCTCCAGCGCGACCATTGACCGCGCCATGTTCGTCATCTCCATCGCCGCCTTGCAGCGCAACGCCCGCATCCTGCGCGGCGTCGCGAACGACGCGGGCTGCCGCATCGTCCTGGCGCTCAAGGGATTCTCCTGCTGGAAGGCGTTTCCGCACATCCGTGACGAACTCGACGGCTGCTGCGCGTCGGGCCTGTGGGAGGCGATGCTCGCACGCGATCATTTCGGAAAACACATCATCACGTATTCGCCGGCTTATGACGAACACGACATTGGCGAGCTTTGCGGATTCACCGATCATCTCGATTTCAACTCGCTCGGACAGTGGTGCCGGTTCCGCGACGACGTGATGGCCCACCCGCGATTCACCAGCGGTGCATTGCAATGCGGACTGCGCATCAATCCCGAGTGCTCGACCGGCGCGACACCGCTGTACGACCCGTGCGTGGCCGGATCGCGCCTCGGCATCACCGCGGCGCAGTTGGAGGACGCCGATCTCGCAGGGATCTCCGGCCTGCATTTCCACACGCTGTGCGAGCAGGGTGCGGACGCGCTCGAGACGACGCTCGATGCGGTCGGGCGGAAATTCGGCCATCTACTGAGGCTGCCGCAGATCACCTATCTCAACATGGGCGGCGGTCATTGGATCACCAAGCCGGACTACGATCGCGATCGGTTGGTGCGACTGGTGAAGCAGGCCAAGGCGGCGTACGATGTCGAAGTGTGGCTCGAGCCCGGCGAAGCGGCGGCGGTCCACACCGGCGTGCTGCGCGCGCGGGTGATGGACGTGTTCGAGTCATCCGGGCACCGGCTCGCGATCCTCGATGTGTCGGCCACGGCGCACATGCCCGATGTGTTGGAAATGCCGTACCGCCCGCAGGTGCATTTGGTTTGCGCCGAGGGTGATCCCGCCGGCCACTGCGACGCAGCGGCACCGCAGCCCGCGGCACGCTTGGCGGGCGAGTCGTACCCGCAGGCGCTTGCGGCAGGTGCCACGCCCTTCACCTACCGCCTCGGCGGGCCGACTTGTCTGGCCGGCGACGTGATCGGCGACTATGCGTTTCCGCGCGCGTTGACACCGGGGGACATGCTCGTGTTCGACGACATGGCGCACTATACGATGGTCAAGACCACGACGTTCAACGGTGTGAAGCATCCGGCGATCGCGCTGCAACACGAGGACGGCCGACTCGAGGTGCTGCGCGAGTTCACCTACGCCGATTTCCGCGACCGGCTGTCCTGATCCGGCGGCGACAAGCGCTTTGACACCCGCGGATTTCGCGGGCATGCTCCACCCGTGCAGGCGGTCCAGTTCGAGCAATCGGTTGCCTCGATCCTCAAGAGGGACCGACGCTACGACGCACAGGCGTATCTCTTCCTCAAGGACGCGCTCGATTTCACGCTCAAGCGCGCGGCCGCGACCAATGGCGGTCAGGTGCGCCACGTGGGCGGCTCCGAATTGCTGGCGGGCTTCCGCGACCACGCGCTCGAGCAATTCGGGCCGATGGCCTCCACGCTGATGCACGAGTGGGGCGTGCGCCGCTGCCGTGATGTCGGTGAAATGGTCTTCCGGTTGATCGAAGAACAAGTGTTCGGAAAACAGGAGTCGGACCGCATCGAGGATTTTGATGGTGATTTCGATCTCGAGGAATCCCTCACGCGGCCGTTTGTGCCGGCATCGCGCACGCAACCATCCGGCTCCGCGACCGGCCTCCAGCCGCAGGGCGCCTGAGGTGACACGGCCTGAGGCGGTTCGTCAGCGCGTCACCCCGCGCTGCGATTCCTCGATGAAGCGGATCAGCCGCGCGACCTGCGGCGTGTCGGCATCGTGCGTCGCCTTGAGCGAGCTGACCGATTGCGCGAGGTTGTTGTCCTTCTTGAGGAAGAGCTTTTTGTATGCCGCCTTGAGCGCGCGGATGTCGTCCTCGGCGAATCCGCGGCGCTGGATGCCGACGACGTTGACCCCACGCAGCGCCGCCGGATTGCCGTCGGCAATCATGAATGGCGGCACGTCCTGCACGATCTTGGTGTAGCCGCCGACGATCGAGTGCGCGCCAATGCGGCAGAACTGGTGGACACCGGCCATGCCCGAGAGCACCGCGTGATCCTCGACGACGACATGGCCGGCAAGCCCGACCGAGTTGGAGAGGATGATGTGGTCGCCGAGCTGGCAGTCGTGCGCGACGTGGGCATAGCTGAGCAGCAGGTTGTGGGACCCGATGCGCGTCGGCGTGTGCCCGTGGGTGCCACGATGCACGGTGGTGTTTTCGCGGAACACGTTGTGATCGCCGACTTCGAGGTGGGTCGGCTCGCCGAGGTATTTCAAATCCTGCGTTTTGCCACCGAGCGCGGCGAACGGGAAAAACTCGTTGCCACGGCCGAATTTGGAATGGCCCTCGATCACCACGTGCGGGTGCAGCACGCAGTCGTCGCCCAGCTCGACGTGGTCGCCAATCACGCAATACGGCCCGATGCGCACGTTGGTGCCCAGGCGGGCGTGCGGCGAGACGATCGCGGTCGGGTGGATCACGCGGCGGATCATCGGCCGGGGGCCGGACGGGTGACGAGGCTAAAATCCATCGCCCGCGATAACCCGCACGCGGCCGAATCCGCGTGTGCCACCGGAGGAAACTGGGTGTCTGTGCAGCACAAGCTCCCAATCGTCGTTGAGCGAGGCTTGCGATGGCGGAAAGTCCCGCACTTCCGTGACGACCGCCGCATCGCTCCATGGGCCATCGGGCGAATCCGCAAAAAGCGCTTGGTAGGTTTCGGGAATGTAACGCAATCCGGCACGACGCCGGGGATGGATCAGCGTCTGGAAATGCCCACCGTCGATCTTCTCAACGATCATGCGCGGCAAGCCCAACCCATCGGCGTGAGGTATCGCGCCAGCACGACGCGGATTCGTGCCGAACGCGTATTCGATCAGGTTGTTCAGGCCATCACCGTCGGGATCGGCGGCAAGCGATGATTGATCCGGATCCTCCAGCTCTTGGGTATCAAACCATGATGCCTGCCAGTAGGCCACGGTGCCCACCGCAAAGGTAATCGTGAACGGCTCGCTGAAACCGGTTGGTGTTCCATCGGTCTGTAGCGAGGAGGCGCGCAGACGCACCTTGTGGATTCCTTGCGACCCGAACCCCCAGAACAAATGAGCATGAGTTCCTCCCGCGAAATAATAGCTATCGTCCGGCACATCCGTGAGGGTGGACATCCAAACAGTCGGTGGCTTCCCCGTGGTGCTGTTCCACATCGAGAAGTGCGCATTGCGGCCGTGCGGTGCCACATAGTCGACGAGCGAAGCACGGATCCATGGCCGCGCTTGTAAGAGGCGCGAATCGGCAGGCAGATGATTGGCGAGATAAGCTTCTCCCTGATCACTATTGAACCCGGGAAATACATCACGGATTCCCGGAGTGCCCTGATCTGCCATCCAGATCGGCTGCCCAGCCGCCACTCCGGTGAAGTTGAAACTTGCCGATGCGGGCTGTACCCGCCGCGCTCCCGAGACCGTGGGATTGCCAGCAACATGGGGTTTGTCGGACAGGTAGAGAAACAAATCGTCCACCGAGTGTATCGCAGCATCTGTTTTCAGACCGATCACCCATCGGCCCCCATCCCAATACAGATCGATATCCACATGACCGTGGCAGGCACTCATGCCATGAGCGGCAGCAGCATCGCCACCCCCGTCATGATCGCCGTTGGAACCGTCGGGGAAGCCGGCATGCAGTGCCGCAGGCCCGCCCAAGAGCAGAGCAATGAGCCGACAGGCGCGGGCGAGATTGGAAATCACCGGGAGCGTTTCGATTCGTTTCATGGTGGGTTCGACAAACTGTCACGGAACTTGCATGATCAGAAGGGCGGTTGGAGAGCCTGCGCGATGCATGACCGTTTCCACCAATCCCGCGCCTCTGCCGGCGGCAGCCATCGTCTGGCCTGTGGCAGGCGCCGGAAGGCGCGCCAGCATCCTTGCCGCCATTCCGGCCCGATCGTTGCGTCCACCCACTCTTCATAACCCGCGATCCATCGAACCAGCGGCAGTGCCGCCGCTCCACGCTGCGCCGCGCCGCCGTGCAACCCGCACTCCTTGCCTGGAATCGGCGGCTGCGCACCCGTCCACAATTCCACCCGGGCCCGATCACGCGCGAAGATGATGCCCACCTGCCGTGGCGGAGGCGTCCATGAGGCCACCGCGCCGTGCAGCTCAACCCACCCCCCCTCCCAATCCACCCGATAACAACTCGTCGCCTGCAACCCGGGAGAAGGCAAACGCCTCATTCCGCTCAGTAGGAGCAAATTGGCACTCGGATGCTTCACGTCGTAGCCCCACCAGACCATCTGTTGGCCGAGCGCACGGGCCAGATAACGAAGACCGGCCGAAGTCAGTTCAAAACCATCCATTTAGGTCACCCAAGGAATGGTTTTTTGAATTAAATTGCAAGAACAAAAAAATTATTCTTGCAAATAATTTGCTTTAGCGGGATTCTGTGGCCGCCCTGCTGATTCCCAGGCGGGGCGCTCAATCCAACCCACAATCCCACACTCATGATCCATTTGAATCCGACAGTTGTATGCAAGTTTCTTTCATTACCGTTACTGGCCACCGCCATCCATTGGTCGGCCATGGGCTGCGCTCAAGCAGCTTCCATTCTGACCGGTGGTCATATTGATGGTCCGGCCTTTGGCTATGTTTCCGGGGAGGGCTTCGAGGCCCACTTTCACAACGAGGGGGGCGATGACGGCGCAATCATCGACGGACTGCGCATCACGACTGAGAATGAGTACGAGGCGGACGAGTTGGTGATCGCCATCCCGGTCACTTCGACAACGACTATTGGCAGCACAACCTATTTCTGGCTGCCGGAAACCGAACAGGATGCGGCGGATCAGGGCGCGCCGTTTCTCGGAATTGGCTTGGAGGAACTCGATCCATCGGACTGGGTGGGCGGCACACTCACGCTTCGCATTCTAGAGATCCGCGGGCCGGGGCAGCTCCTGCTCTGGCAGGATGACGGGTTCGGAGGAGCCAATATCTTTTTCGATACCGGAAACGATGTAGATTCATTTACGCTGGCCGCGGGTAGCCACACCCATTACAACTGGGGTTTTACGGTGAATGGCACGTACGAGATCGATTTTGGCATCGAGGGCACGCACGATCAGGATGGGGTCGTCAGCGGCCAGGGAACGTACACGTTCGTGATTCCAGAACCGTCCTCCTGCCTGCTCGGATTGCTTGGCGCTCTGGCAGTCATGCGTCGCAGGCGCTGAGTTAACCGAACCAGCGCATCATCCGGCGCAGGGTGTCGAGCGAGGTTCGCATCGGCGGATAGCGGAATGGCGGATCCGGGGAGAACCGGCGGCGCATCACCGCGCGGCGATGGCTGAAGGCGTCGAAGCCGGCTTTGCCGTGATAGCGGCCCATGCCGCTCGCGCCGATGCCGCCGAACGGCAGATCGCGGGCGAGCAGGTGGGTGATCGTGTCGTTGATGCAGACACCGCCGGAGCGGGTGGCGGCAAGGATGCGTCGCTCGGTTTCACGATCGTCGGTGAATGCGTAGAGCGCCAACGGCTCCTCCTCGCGCAACCGCTCGAGCAGCTCGTCGAGATCGTCGAAGCCGATCACCGGCAGCACCGGACCAAAGATTTCCTCGCGCATCAGCGGCGAATCCGCGGGCGGATCGATCACTAGCGTCGGCTCGATGCGCAGCGTGTCCGCATCGCGATGTCCGCCAAACGCAATCTCGCTGTCGTCGATCAACGCGCAAACGCGCTCGAAGTGCCGGCGGTTGACGATGCGGCCGAAGTCGGGTGAGCGCAGCGCGTCGCCTCCGTGAAACGCGTGCAACGCCTGTTTGAGTTCGCCGACGAACGCATCCATGACGCGGCGGTCGACGAAGACGTGATTGGGTGCGACGCAGGTCTGGCCGGCGTTGAGGCACTTGCCCCAGGCGATGCGGCGGGCGGTGACGGCGGGCGGCGCATCGGCACAAACGATGCAGGGCGATCGTCCGCCCAGTTCGAGAATCACGGGTGTCAGATGCTCGGCCGCGGCTTTCATCACTTCGCGGCCGATGGCGGTGCCGCCGGTGAAAAAGACGATGTCGGATGTTGCGCGGAGCAGCTCCTCGGCGGTGTCGCATCCTCCCTCGACGACCGCGACATGGTCCGGATCGAACGCACCGCCGACGAGCCGGGCGAGCACCGACGAGACGCATGGCGCGCATTCCGACGGCTTGAGCACCGCGCAGTTGCCGGCGGCGATCGCAGCGACCGTCGGTGCGAGCACGAGTTGCGCCGGATAATTCCAAGGGCCGATGATCAGCGCCACGCCGAACGGTTCGGGCGACTCCCAGGCGACGGAAGGCCACGCGATCAGCGGCGCGCGGTGGCGTTGCGGGCGCATCCAGCCGTCGAGATGGCGCAGGGCGTGGCGAATTTCCCCGCTGACGTGGCCGACCTCCGACGCCCACGCCTCGACGCGCGGTTTGCCCAGATCCTCGAACAGCGCGTCGAGCAGATCGGACTCGTGCCGCTCGACCGCAGCGAGCAGGGCGCGCAGGCGGTCGCGGCGGAAGGCCACGGATCGCGTTGCACCGGTCCGGAAAAACCGTCGCTGCGAGGAGGTCCGTGCGCAGGCATCCATGATTGGGGTTGCGGCATGGACGCGGCGGAGCTTGGCTACGTCAAGTCATGATTCGGCTGTCCACTGCCATTTTCTGCGCAACGATCGCGTTTGCGCAAGCCGATGCACCGGCCCAGCGGCTGATGGACGAGGGCATCCGGACTTTTGAATCCGCCCTTCGCGACTGGCGCTGCGATGGTTTCCGGCAAAGCGCGGAGCGGTTCGACCAGGCCCTGAGGGGCGGTGCGGCACCGGTCGAAGCGCGCTACTGGGCAGGCGTCGCCCGGTTTCACCGGATGCTTTGCTTGCGCCATCCGCATGACGGATCCGCGGACAACCGATCCGCGGACGACGCGATGCAGTCGGCGATCGACTCACTGGATGCGGTGATTGAAATTGAGCCCGCCCATGCGGAGGCGCACGCGCTGCTTGGCACACTGCTGGGAATGAAGATCCAGGGCGGCCTGCTGCGCGCGATCCTGCATGGACCGCAGGTCGCCAGGCACCAGTCGCAGGCGCTCAAGCACGGAGCATCGAATCCGCGCGTGCGGTACCTCAACGGGGCGGGCCTGCTGCATACGGCGAAGAGCGATCGCACCCTAAACGAGGCGCTCGACGAACTCCGCGCCGCGGAGGCCCTGTTCGAGGCCGAGGCACGCCGTCCCGCGATCGGCCGTGATCCGCGCTGGGGCGCGGCCGGTTGCCAACAGTTCATCGGTCGCACGCTCGAGCGTCTCGACCGGGACAAGGAAGCCACCGCCGCCTACCGCAAGGCGCTTTTATTGCAGCCCGGCGACCACGAATCGGCGGCGGCCCTGCGGCGCCTCAACATGTCATCCTGACCCCATTCATGTCTGCGAAACAAGTGATTGTCATCGGCTCCGGCCTCGGCGGCATCTCCGCCGCGATTTCGCTCGCCCAGCAGGGATACCGGGTCGCGATCCACGAAAAAAACGCACGCATCGGCGGCAAGCTCAACGTGCTCAAGGCCCACGGTTACACCTTCGACCTCGGCCCTTCGATCCTGACCCTACCGCATCTGTTCGAGCGCCTGTTCGAACGCTCGGGCAAGCGCATGGCGGACTACATCCCGATCCGCCCTCTGCGCCCGCACTGGCGCAACTTCTTCGAGGACGGCAAGGTGGTCGACCTGTATCCCGAGCCGGAGAAGATGGCGGAGGAGGCGCGCAAGGTCGGCGAGGACCCGCGCAACATCGAGCGATTCCTCGGATACTCGGCCGGTCTCTACGACCTCACCAACGAAGGGTATTTCGAACAGGGCCTCGACACCGCGGCGGAGTTCCGCCGGTTCTACGGACTGGGGAAATTTCTCAAGTTCGATTTGTTTCGCACGATGCACGGCGGCGTCGCGCGGCACCTCAGGACGCGCCACATGCGCGACATCTTCGATTACTTCATCAAGTACGTTGGATCCTCGGCCTGCCACGCGCCGGCATTCATGAACTGCATGCCGACCATCCAGTTCCGCTACGATCTGTGGTATGTCGACGGCGGACTTTACCACATCGCGCTCGGCCTCGGCAGGCTGATGGAGGAACTCGGCATCGAGGTGCGGCTGGAATCCGAGGTCGGCGAAGTGCGGCGCGAAAACGGACGCGTCACCGGCATCGTCGCCAACGGCGTGTTCCATCCTGCTGACATCGTGGTGTCGAACATGGAGGTGATCCCGGCCTACGAACAACTGCTCGCCGAGGACGAGGCGTTCCTGCGCACGCTCGACAAGTACGAACCGTCGTGCTCGGGACTGGTGCTCGAACTCGGCCTCGACCGCCAATACCCGCAGTTGGCACACCACAATTTCTTCTACTCGCGCGATCAGAAGCGCCATTTCCACACGGTCTTCCGCAAGCGCCAACTGCCGCCCGACCCGACGATCTACCTCGTCGCCGCCTCGCGCACCGATCCGACGGTCGCCCCGCCGGGCTGCGACGGCCTGAAGATCCTGCCGCACATTCCGCACATCGACGACGACGCGCCGCTCACGCGCGACGACTACCTCGCGTTCAAGGAACGCGTCCTCGACAAACTCGAACGCATGGGCCTCGACAACCTGCGCAAGCACGTCGTGTTCGAGCACTGCTGGACCCCGCTCGACATCCGCGAACAGTACCATTCGAACAAAGGATCGATCTACGGCGTGGTGAGCGACCGCTTCAAGAACCTCGCGTTCAAGGCACCCAAACAAAGCGTGCGCTACCCGAACCTGTTCTTCGTCGGCGGATCGGTCAACCCGGGCGGCGGCATGCCAATGGTCGTCCTCTGCGGACAGAACGTCGCGAAACAAGTCGTCGCCTGGGACCGCGGCAGCTGAGTGCGGCCGCGTGCGCTGCAGACCGGTCCGCGGCGCTCAGACCGGCTCGCGGTCGAGCCGGAACGCGTCGTGCACAGCGCGCGCGGCGTCCTCGATGCGCGTTTCATCCACCGTCACCGCGATCTTGATCTCCGAGGTCGAGATCATGCCGATGTTGATGCCCGCGTCGCCGAGCGCCTGGAACATCGTGGCCGCCACGCCCGAATGCGAGCGCATGCCGATGCCCACCGCCGAAAGCTTGGCGATGCCCGCCTCGGTCTCGATCGAGGCGGCGGCGGAAATGTCGGCCAGCACGCGCTTGAGCGCGGCCTGGGCGCGGCCGAGGTCGCTCGAATGCATCGTGAAGGAAATGCGCGCGAACCCGTCGTGGGCGATATTGAGCACGATCATGTCGAGGTTGATCTCGGCCTCACCCAGCGCGGTCAGGATGCGCCCGGTCATGCCCGGCTCGTCGGGGATGCCGGTGATGGTCACGCGCGCCTGCGAGCGCTCGATCGACACGCCGCGGATGACGACGTTTTCCATGTTGGGATGTTCTTCTGTCACGATGGTGCCGGGGTTGTCGTTGAGTGAGGAGCGGACTTCGAAGACGACGCCGAATTTCTTGGCGAACTCGACCGAACGGGATTGCATCACCTTCGATCCGGACGAGGCCATCTCAAGCATCTCGTCGTAGGAAATTTCCGGCAGCTTGCGCGCGTGGCCAACCACCCGCGGGTCGCAGGTGTAAACGCCATCGACATCGGTGAGGATCTGGCAGACGTCGGCCTTGAGCGCAGCGGCCACCGCGATCGCAGTGAGATCGGAACCTCCTCGGCCGAGCGTGTGGATCATCCCTTCGGAGGTCACCCCTTGAAACCCGGCGACCACCAGCGTCCTGCCTTCGTCGAGCAACCGCCGCATCAACGCGGGGTCCAGCGCGAGGATGCGCCCGCGCGTGTGCGATCCGGTCGTGACGATGCCCGCCTGACGCCCGGTCACCGACGCCGCATCGACCCCGAGGTCGCGCAGCGCCATCGCGACCAGTGCGATCGCCTGCTGTTCGCCAGTGGCCAGCAGCACGTCCATTTCGCGCTCGCTGGCATTGGCGGACAAGTCCTTGGCCAAACGGATCAGCCCGTCGGTGATACCCGACATCGCGGACACCACGGCGACGACTTGATGTCCTTCATCGCGCGTGCGCCGGATGCGGGCCGCGACGTTGCGGATGCGGTCGAGGCTGCCGACCGAAGTGCCGCCGTATTTCTGGACGATGAGTGCCATGGGAATGCGCGGGCGCAGAGTGAAGCCACGCGGCCACGACTTGGCAAGAACATGGAGCAGGTCGGTCTCACCAAGCCCGGGGTTGATCGACAAATGCCGGCTCCGGCCGGGCATCGTCGTAGTAGCGGTGGAAAACCGGGCAGGCGGACCCGGACATCGGCGGCACCAGCCAGGACCAGTCTCCCGGGACCTTCCTGCCGCAGGCCTCCTCTCTGGCCACATGCTGCATGAACTGTGCGGAGGCCGTGTGGTGATCGACGATCGTGACTCCAGCCGCGCGGAACGAATGAAGGACGGCGGTGTTGAGTTCGACCAACGCGCGGTCTTTCCACAGCGAGGTGCGCGACGCACGGTCGAGCCCCATCGCCTCCGCGACGCGCGGCAGCAGATGGTATCGTTTCTCGTCGCCGAAGTTCCGCGAGGCAATCTCGGTGCCCATGTAATGGCCGCTGAAGGGCGCGGCCGTGAACCGCAGGCCGTTGCCGACCAAGGCCATGTCGGAGACCACCGGCAAGGCGTGCCACTTCAACTCAAGCGAGGCAAACCAAGGAAAATCGGGATGCGTGATCGGCACTTCGAGCACCGCATCGCGGGGAAGTTCGAACCAGCGCGGCGGATGGCCCGGGCATTCGATAACCAGCGGCAGCAGGTCGAACGCAGTGCGGACCACCGGCGGACGCCACCCCATCGACAGCACCCGATCGGTGAACTCCGCCTGCTCGGGATCACCAAGGGTGACGCCGTCCCGCATCCGGTAGCCGGCATAACGGACGAGCTGACGATTCCAAATCCGGATGCCGCGATTCTCGCCGGCCGCGGGCGCGAACACCGTCACCGTCGGCCGGATCCTGCCGCCGTTGGTCGAGTGGCGCAGATGGGTGATACAGGCCTCGAACACCTCTTCGGGCGTCAATGCCGCACGAGCATCGAGCAACTCGAGGCTCTCCCAAAACAAACGACCGATGCATTTCGCATGGTTGCGCCAGGCCAGCTTGGCCATCGCGGCCAACTCCGACGCGGGCGGAGAAGCGGCCTCACTCATGACGCGAAACTCCGCCCACCCCATTTCGCCACCCAGTCGGTCGGCAGGCGCAGCGGCTTGCCCGCCGGCATCGACACCAACGCACACGATTGCAGCGCCCTCACCAGTACGGCCCCATCGGATTCGCGCAACACCTCGAACGCACAACGGAACCTCGCCCGGGCAAGATCTTCGATCCACCCGCGGATCCGCAGGAGATCCGCGAGCTTGGCAGGCCTGATGTAGTCGATTTCAGTCCTTGTGACGACGGGAAACTCGCCCTTGCCGGTCATCGACGCCAGATCCATGCCCATGGAGACCGCAAGACGCGTCCGGCAGGTTTCGATCATGCGGAGGTAAGCGGTGTTGTGCACCACCCCGCCGCAATCGGTGTCGAAAAACATCACCTCTTCACGGGTTTCGACCGATGGCATCGGCTCGGACATGTCGCGAGCTTGATGAATCGATCGATCCCGCGCAACATCGGCGTGGATTGGAACATGCGATTCCCTGATGTGAACCAAACGCCGCCACGCCTCACCAGCGGATGGCGCATCGCGCTGCTGGCCGCGCTGCTGCTCGGCATCGGCGCGACGATCGGTCACGCCCGCTTCGCCGCGCCTGCGGAGGGTCCGGTCCCGTTCCGCCGCGACCGGCTCCCGCTCGATGCCGAGGCGATGGCAGACCTCTCGCGGCATCTCGAAGGACTCGCGCGTTCGCTCGATCCCGCCACCGCGCGCCATCGCCGCGGTGCCGCCCAACTGCTCGCTCTCGCCGCCGCATTGGATCCGCAAAACGCCGATGTCCCACGATGGATCACCACCATGCACCAAGGCGGCCGACCGCCACAACCCGCTGCCGACTCGACGGAACATGCAGTGGAAAGCGTCACGCGCAGCCTCCGCTGGCTCGACCGCAGCGATGCAGGACAAGATGCCCGCGCGCTTGCCGCATGCCTCAAGGATGTGCTGCTGCTGGTCGATCCTGACAACGTCCTGCTGCAACTCTCCTCGGGCGATGGTGAGCGGGGTCATTGGAAATCCTGGATTCCGGAAGCATCGGCCTATGAGCCAGAACCGAAAGCCACCGTCAAAGAGCCACAGGAATCGCCCGCGCCCGCCCCGACCGAAACACCCTCCGCGACGCCCGCTCCGATCATCCCGCGCCGTTCAGAAATTCGTGCGGTCGTCTGGCAGCGGCAAGCCAGCAACGGTGTCACCCGCTGGCTGCTGCAGCCCGCGGATGTGAGACTCGATGCAAGTCGGCTTCCCCCGGCAAGCAACGCCCCGTCGCTCACCATCACTTCCACCGCCGCATCCGCGGCCTATGCCGAGACCTTGCGCTCGATCACCGCGCCCGCATTCCGGAAACACGGACCCACCCTGGCCGGGTGGGGATTCCGCATTTCATCCAAGGCACTCGAGGATTCCCTGGTCTGCGGCAAAGCCCAGTTTCCCGAAGCCGCTCTCGCGGTGCTGACCGCATCCGCACTGAACGGCAATCAGACCGATGCCATCGTGCTGGGTCGATTTGATGAACAGGGAGGATTCCGCCAAGCCCCGCTGATGTGGGATCAATTGCGCGCCCTCGGCAAAGCCAATCGCCAACGGCTGATCTTGCCGACCGACACCGAAGAACTGGTGCTTTCCTGGTTGGCATGGGAAAAACCGGAATTTTTCATCCACTACGAAGTGATGCTGGCCTCCAGCCTGGACGAAGCCTGCCGCTTCGCCGCAGAGCAACCCGATGAACCATCCGCCGCCGCGCTCAAGGCATTCGAACAATTCTGCACCGATGCCATGGGCCGAAACCTGCGCACCTTCATCGCGCTTCCCAAGGTGAAACGCGGCCTGGGCGAGATCGTCCGGCAGTTGCCCCATCACCTCTCCGCCAAAGCACTGCTGCTGCAAGCGAACAATAAACGGCCGATCCTGCTGCATCGACTCGCCGTCTGCTCCGAGCTGCGCCGCATCACGGAACCCATGGAATGGATCGTCGGCCTCGAAGACCCGCTCAAGATCCCCGCCGACCGGCCGAAGATCGGCGATGTCCACGACGAATGCCGTCGCAACCTGGATGCGCTCGAATCCTACGTTTCCAAACAGGACGACGCGTTGCTATCGGCCTCAAGAACCCTCGACGCGCTGCGCGCACTCGATCGCGCCATCGCCATCAAGTCACGCGACGATCTTGCCGAGCGACTGCCCCGCATCCTGAAAGCGAAGGACGAATTCACCACCGCCCATCGCACGCTCATCAAACTCTTGCGGTCGGCCGAGCCCGAGGCATTCCGCTGATATCCCGCTGATCGTACCCGCCCATTCATCAAACCCGGTGCGCCGACGTGATGTGGGGAGGTTTCAGATACATCGGCCGGGGCGGATCCGCGGTCCACGCTTGGCGCTGCGCCTCATCTGCGGCAGCCCACGCCATCCACAATCCAGCCGCCGACGGATCGACACGGCGGATGGCCTTGCACAGGCGGGGATCGAGCGGATAGACCGATGACTCCATCGAGGCCAGCTCCCAGCCCGAATCGACCGCCTCCCGAACCACTGCGCGCAACTGCTCCGTATCCAGCAGCACGGGCGATTCCATCAGGCGACGCGATGCGACGCGCGCCACCCACCACGTGCCGCGCCGCGCATCCCCGATCACCATCAGGCCGCGCAGACCAGCAGACCCGTCCAACGCCAACACCGAAGGCACCGCCGCCACCGGAGCGGAAACCGCCATGGCCACCCCTTGGGCCGCCGCAATGCCGACGCGCGTCCCACTGTAACTGCCCGGACCGCTGCCCACCAGGATCCGACCAACCCGCTCGCCGGACTTCTCCACGGCCACCAGCAGCTCTCGCAGCGGACCAAACAGAACGGCATTGTGGCTGCGGTCGCTCTGGAAAAACCGCTGCTCAATAGCGCCATCGGCCGTCACCAACGCGACCGACGCCCTCGGGGTCGAGGTTTCGATCGCCAATGTCGCGCCAGCTTCCACGCCCGGAAGCCTATCGCCCGGCTCCCGACCATCCAGCCCGGATTGCCCCATCCCACAGCAAAATCCCAAGCATTTCGTGATAAACAGATAAAGGGTCTGTCCCTTTATCTGCAAACCGAGGCCCGGACGACCTCCCAGAGTATGCCCACAGGATAGATAAAAGGTCTGTCCCTTTATCTTTCACAGATGCTCCTCGGTGTCGTTCCGCATGGCACCAGGACGTCGCGCGATCTCGGTCTGGAATCGTCCGCATGGAAGAAATCCGCATTGCATTCCACCCTCGGCTGTGATGTCGTCCGCGCCCGTCGATTTCATCCCTGCGCGCGCGTGGCGGAATTGGTAGACGCGCTAGATTCAGGTTCTAGTGGGGGCAACCCCGTGGAGGTTCGAGTCCTCTCGCGCGCACTCCCGCCCCAGTTCCCCCAGCAACATCGCTGCGCCCCCGCTCGCATGAGCACCGCGTCGAAATCGAATCCACACGTTCATTCGCAACAAATTGTTTCTTGAAAAATACAATTTGAATCCGGATTCGGCCCGGGTGTCGTGGTGGCCCACCCCAACTCTTTCGGGAGATTTTCGGCAAAAGACCGTGGAAACCGTGGAATTTATCTTGCCAAGACGAAGGCGCGGCATGCGAGACTGCGCTTGCCATGAACAAAGCCGAACTTATTGATGCCGTGCAAACCGCCCTCGGGCCGGAAACCAGCAAGCGTGCCGCCACCGAAACCCTCGATCTCGTTCTGAATTCCATCATTGGTGGACTCAAGAAAGACCGCAAGGTGCAGATCGTCGGATTCGGCAGTTTCGAAGTGAAGCAGCGCAAAGGCCGGACGGGCCGCAACCCGAAGACCGGCGAGGCCATCCAGATCGCGCCATCGACCTCGGTGGGCTTCAAGCCCTCCGCCGCGCTCAAGGACGCAGTCTGATCGCTGCAAGTTCTTCGTTTCCTTCCAACCTGAAAAACCCCGGACCGAGAGGTTCGGGGTTTTTTACTGAAGTCGGCGTACACACACGGGGGGATCGGCCTTGCGGATCCGTCAAGGTCGGCACACCCTGCGCACAATGAAACCGCGGACGACACTGGCCGAAACCCGTTTGCCCGACGGGGCCGCGCTCGCACTGCAGGAACACGACGGGCGCTTGTCACTGGTGATTCATGGTCAGCAAATCTGCGGACCTGCAACCCAAGCCGCCGAGTGCGAGCTGGCCCGCCTGGCCTGCGCTCCATTCCGGCCGACGCGTCAGCCCAAACTTTGGATCGCGGGACTCGGACTCGGTGCGATGGTCGCCACCGCCGCCGACATCCTGCGACAGAAGCGCGCCACCTTCATCGTGGCCGAGCCACTTGCCGAGCTGCTGGACTGGCATCGGACACACTTGCCGGGGAGTCTGCTGCATCAAGACGCGCGCATCGTCATCGAAGGGGACGCCGGTCCTTCCGGGCTGCTCTCACAGATCGGCTCACTGCACGCGATCCTGCTGCACTTGGAAGCATCGCCGTGGTCGCCTCGCAACCGGCCATGGCCAGAGGATCCTCGCTGGTTGGCCGCCGCCTACGAGGCATTGCAACAAGGGGGATTGCTGGCGATCGCCGGATCCCGCCGGACTCCGGGTTTGGCAAAACGCTTGATGCGGTCGGGGTTCGAAGTCTCGGTCCAGGACGTGCCTTCGGCGGCCGGAGCGCGCAAACCGCGCCTGCATCCGCTGTGGCTTGCACGCAAGGGCGGCAAAGGCAGGGGTTGATGCGCGGCGCGGTTCCTGCTTGGCTCGCGCGCCTCATGCTCCGCTCCGCCTGTTCACTCACCGCCGCGATCGCGTCTGCACTCCTCCCGTGCACGGCCGCTGAAATCCCGATCGAGCCGCAACCGTTCACGGTGACCCGAACCTTGACCGCCACCGTGCGGCCGCCGGACGATGCATTCCCCATCCGCGTCGATTGGAAAAGCGGCGTCACCTTGAGCATCGACGCGATCGCCGATCACGGATCGAACGTGAAAAAAGGCAGAGTGCTGGTGCGCTTCGACGGGAGCGAACTGGAGCAGAAACTGGCCGAGGCAACCCAAGCGGTGTCCATGGCGGATCTCGCCGTCGCGCAGGCGCAGGAGGAACTCGCCCCGCTCGAGGAAACCACGAAGCACAAGCTGGAGGTGTCGCGGCGCGCCGCCCAAGTCGCCAAAGAGGATCACGCGCAATTCCATGCGGTCCAGCGCAAGGCGCGGGAAGAGCAAGTGGCGCAGCAATGGGAGCGCGCCAACCAATCACTCGCCAATCAACAGGAGGAACTGCGCCAGTTGCGCAAGATGTACGAGGCCGACGACCTCACCGAGGAAACCGAGGAAATCATCCTGAGCCGACAGGAATACATGGTGGCTGCGGCGCAACACGAGCTGCGGATGGCCACGCTCGAGCGCGACCACACGCTCGCCACACTGCTGCCACGCGAAGCCGCAGCGCTGGCCGAGAGAGAACGCGACACCGCGGATGCGCTGCGCGCGGCGGAGTCAGCCATGCCCCTCACGCTGAACAAGAAGCGGCTCGAGCTCGAGGGACTGCGCATCCAAGCCGCCAAGGCAAAACAAACTCTCGCCGATCTCGAGCACGATCGCGCGCGGCTCGTCGTCCACGCGCCCGCCGACGGCATCCTGCTCCACGGTGCCGTCGAACACGGACGCTGGGTTCCCGCAGCGAAACCGCTGACGGCACGCGACCCGGTCACGCCCCACCGCGCTTTCGCCACTTTCGTTCCATCAGCCTCGCCACCCGTGCTTGCCGCCGCACTCGACGAAGCCAGCGCGCGCGCGCTTTCGCCGGATGCCACGGGCATGGCCGTGTTCGCCGGACGCGAGGACCTCGACATCCGCGTGAAATCCGGCAGCCCCGCCGCCACGACGCTGCCCGACGGCACCTCGCTGGTCACACTCGCGGCATCCTGGCCGCAAGGATGGCAACCGGTCATCGGCTCAACCGCAGAGGTGCACTTGGTCGTCTGGCATGCCGATGACGCCCTCGTCGTCCCCACCCACGCGCTGCAGCCCGGCCCGCGCGGATGGTCGGTCGAAGTGAAACTGGCCGACCGCGGCAGCGCACGCCGCGAGGTGACACGAGGCCGGGTTTCCGGCAACCGGACCCAGATCCTATCGGGCCTCGAACCCGGTCAGGTTGTCATCGCGCCGAACCCGGGTGGTTGACGCAATGGCAATCGACGTTAGATCTATGACGCCATGAAGGACTCTGAGCATCCGACACCCGACGCACCGGAAAGCGAAGCATCCACGGCAGAGCAGACGACGCCGGATGCGGCGCTCGGTCCACTGCAAACGCTCGAAGCCGAGGCAGCCAAGTGGCGCGACCTCTCGCTGCGCACCGCGGCCGAACTCGACAACCTGCGCAAGCGCAGCGCGCGCGATCGCGAAGAGGCGGTCCGCTACGCCAATCAACGCCTGCTCGAGGAGCTGCTGCCGGTGATCGACAACTTCGAGATGGGCATGCAGGCCGCGGCGCAGGACAGCACGTCGATGATCTACATCGGCATGGACATGGTGCGCCGACAACTCGGTGAATTCCTCGCCTCCCAAGGCGTCGCGGAAATCCCCGCAACCGGTGCCTTCGATCCGAATCTCCACGAAGCCGTCGCCCAGGAGGAATGCGCGGCGGGCGCGGAAGGCGCGATTCTTCGCGTCACCCGCAAGGGCTACCAATTGCGAGACCGCCTGCTGCGCCCCGCCAGCGTCGTGGTTTCCAAAGTCCCCTCAGCCACGGCATCCGCCGGACCGGACAACGATTGATTCCATGTCCGCCAAACGCGACTACTACGAAGTGCTCGGCGTGGCGCGCAACGCCGGTGCCGACGAGATCAAGAAGGCATACCGCAAGCTCGCGGTGAAGTTCCATCCGGACAAGAATCCGGGGGATGCCGCCGCCGAAGAGAAGTTCAAGGAACTCGGCGAGGCTTACGAGGCGCTCAGCGATCCGGACAAACGCGCCGCATACGACCGCTACGGCCATGCCGCGTTCGGCGGTGCGGCCCCGGGTGGCGGCGGCAGAGGCGGTTTTCACGATCCGATGGACTTGTTCTCGCAAGTCTTCGGCGGCGCGTTCGGCGGCGGATTCGAGGAGTTCTTCGGCGGCGCGCCCCAGCGCGGCCGCTCCGGCCGGCAACGCGGCAGCGACCTGCGCTACGATCTGGAAATCACGCTCGAAGAGGCCGCGCGCGGCATCGAGAAGGAACTCGAAATCGAACGCTACACACCGTGCGACGCCTGTGGTGCCAAGGGCAGCAAAGGACCGGGCGGCGTGAAGTCATGCCCGACTTGCGGCGGACGCGGCGTGATCGCGCGCCAAGCGGGCATCTTCATCCAGCAATCCACCTGTCCGGAATGCCGCGGCGCGGGCGAAATCATCGCGGATCCCTGCACGCAATGCCGCGGCGAAGGCCGCGTCCAGCGCGACAGCCGCATCAAGCTGCGCATCCCGGCGGGAGTCGACACCGGCACGCGTCTGCGCTCGTCGGGCAATGGCGACGCCGGCGTGCGCGGCGGAAGCGCCGGCGACCTCTACGTCTTCCTGCACGTGCGCGATCACGACGTCTTCGATCGCGACGGCCCGGACCTCCACTGCGAAGTGCCGCTCCCCTTCACCACCGCCGCGCTCGGCGGCGAACTCAAGGTGCCCACGCTCGACGGCCAGTCGTCGATCAAGATCCCCGCCGGCACCCAGGGCGGCACCGTCTTCCGCATTCGCGACAAAGGCATGCCCTCGCTCTCGGGCGGACACCGCGGCGATCTCCACGTGAGCGTGCAGGTCGAAGTGCCCACCAAGCTCAACAGCGAACAGCAGGAAAAACTCCGCGAGTTCGCCGCATCGATCGGCGATCACAATTCGCCGATGCAGGAAAGCTTCTTCCAAAAGGCGCGCCGCTTCTTCGAGCTGTGAGCCGCAAGGCCGGCAATGCCGCGCGATTTCCGGATTCCATCATGCCCCGCTTCCTTCTCCGACCCGAAGACTGGAAGGCCGGTGTGCTGCGCGGCGACGAGGCGCGGCATTTCGCCCAAGTGCTGCGCGGCAAGGCGGGCGATCGCATCACCGTCTTCGATGGCGCGGGCCGCCGTGCCGCAGCCAACGTCCTGCAGGTGTCGCGCGAACAGGTGTCGCTCGAACTGAGTGAGGCCGCCACAACCGCGCCGACACCACCGCGCGTCACCCTCGCCCAGGCGATCCCCAAGGGCAAAACGATGGATCTCATCGTGCAAAAGGCGGTCGAACTCGGCGTCGCCGCAATCCAACCGCTCGTCACCCGCCACACGGTCGTCCAACCGGACGGCGGCAAGGCGGAAAAGTGGACGCGCACCGCACTCGAAGCCTGCAAACAGTGCGGACAAGACACGCTCCCACGCATCGACGAACCCCTGCCCTTCGACCGCTGGCTCGAACGCGAGCCAGGCGCGCCATCCGCAGCCGGACAACTGCGCATCGTCGCATCGCTCGCCGCGGGAGCGATGCCGCTGCGCGAACTCCTGCGCGACGCGCGCGACGTCACCGCCGTCACGGACCTCACCCTGCTCGTCGGACCCGAGGGCGATTTCTCCCCGGAGGAAACCCGCGCGGCACTCGACGCCGGATTCCATCCCGCGACCCTGGGCTCGATCGTGCTGCGCGTCGAAACCGCTGCGCTCTACTGCCTCTCCGCGGTGCGCTACGAATTCGCCGGATGAGGCGGGGGGGGACTTTCTCGGATTTTTTTCTCTTGAACACGAGCTCTGTGTACACGAAATTCGTGCTATGAAAAACATCACCTTCAGTGCCGACGAGCGGTTGATCGAACTAGCGCGCCTTGAGGCACTGCAGTGCCGGACCACACTCAACGGGTTGTTCCGCGAATGGCTGGCGGAACTGGCGGGCCGTTCGGAACGCAGCCGCAAGGCGGACCAGGCGATGCGCGCAATGTCGCGGCGTCTTCGTTTCGACCGTCGGCCATCAAGGGACGAATTGCATGAGCGCTGAGTACTTCATCGACACCAACATTTTCATTTACGCGTTTTCCCCTGCCGAGGCCGACAAACGCAGGATCGCCACCGGCCTCATCCGCGAGGCACTGGAAACGCGCAAGGGCGCGATCAGCAGCCAGGTCTTCCAGGAGTTCGTGCATGCGGCCTTGCACAAGGCGAGCACTTCGATCCCGCCCGCAACTCTGCGCGCGTACGCCGAAGAGGTGCTTTCTCCCCTGTGTCTGGTGCAATCGTCAAACCGCCTGATGATCCTCGCGCTCGGCATCCAAGAGCAGAGCGGGTACCGCTTCTACGACAGTCTGATCGTCGCCGCAGCGGTGGAAGCCGGGGTGAAAACCCTGTACTCCGAGGATCTCCAGCACGGCCGATCAATCGGCGGCGTCAGGATCGTCAATCCCTTCGCACCGTGAAATCACCCGGCATTCACCCGATCCGCCCCACGCGCATCCGCTCGGCGACGACGATCGCGAGCAATCGCGAATAATCCTCCTCGCGGGTGGCCGAGAGCAGCAGGTAGCCGTAGTCGCGCCAGTGCGCCATTTCCTCAAGCGCGTTGCGCATTCGCAGCGCGATCGTTTCCTCGCTGTCGGTGCCACGCCCGGCAAGACGCTCGCGCAATTCGCGCTCGCCGGGCGGCATCACGAACACATCGACCACCGCACGCCGGATCCGCAGGTCGTCGCAAGAGCGCACCTGCGCGGCACCCTGCACATCGATGTCCATGACAACGTCGCGACCTTCGGCCAGCCGTGCGACCACCTCGGATTTGAGCGAACCGTAACCGTTGCCGTGCACCTCGGCGTGCTCGATGAACTCGCCGGCGGCCACTCGCCGGTCGAATTCGTCGCGCGACAGGAAGTGATAGTCCCGCCCGTCCTCCTCGCCCGGGCGTGGAGCGCGCGTCGTGCAGGAAACCGAATAACTGGCCTGACGCTCGTCGGCCAAGCGGCGGCAAAGGGTGGTCTTGCCCGAGCCGGACGGGCCGGACACCACCAACAACATCCCCGTGCGCGAAGGAGTCATGCCCGCGATGCTGCCGCATCCGGCGCGCCCGGCAAAGCGGGAAGTCAGCGGCTTTCGGGTTTTGACGGAATGAAGCCGGCACCTCATGCTGCGTCCGTATGGATTGGCTCGAATCAATCGTCGCGCTCAACTTGCTGCCAAAGATCGGACCGGTGCGCGTGCGGAGACTGCTCGAGGTGTTCGGCGGACCCGCCGAAATCCTCGGCGCGTCGAAAGACCGGTTGATGCGCGTGGACGGGATCGGCGAAGAGACCTCGGAGATCCTGCGCGGATGGCGCGACCACGCCGATCCCGCAGCGGAAATCCGCGAAGCACACGAGCGCGGGATCGCCATCGTCACGCAGGACGACGAGGACTATCCGGCACCGCTGCGCGATGCGTACGACCCGCCGCTACTGCTCTACGTCTGGGGACGACTCGATCCGCGCGACCGCCATGCGATCGGCGTGGTTGGATCCCGCCGCGCCACACACTACGGACGACAGGCGGCGAAAAAACTCTCGTTCCAACTCGCCCATGCCGGGTTTTCGATCGTCTCAGGCCTGGCGCGCGGCATCGACACCTCCGCACACGAGGCGGCCGTCGCCGCCGGCGGACGCACCATCGCCGTGGTCGGCTCGGGACTCGCCAAACTGTATCCACCGGAAAACCTCGGGCTCGCCGGAAAAATCGCCGAAGGCCATGGCGCGGTCGTTTCCGAGTTCCCCTTGCACACCGCGCCCGACAAACAGACCTTCCCCATGCGCAACCGCATCGTCGCCGCATGGTCGCGCGCGCTGCTCGTCGTCGAATGCCCCGCGTGGTCGGGCTCGCTCATCACCGCCAACCTCGCCTCCGAATACGGCAAACCGGTGTTCGCCGTGCCCGGGCCAATCGACAAACCCAGCTCGGCCGGCTGCCACCAGTTGATCCGCGACGGGGCGACCCTGGTCACCGATGCGTCGCACCTGCTCGACGATCTCGGCGAACTCCCGTTTCAAAAAACGCCATCAATTGAAACGCCGTCCGAAGAACCCACCGACGCAACGCCCGGACTCCCGGAAGCCGAGGCGGCGGTGTACGCCGCGGTGGGCGACGATGAATCGCATGTCGATCGCATCATCGAACGCTGTGGGCTGCCGCCTCACGAAGTGACCGCCACCCTGATGAAACTCGAAATGCGCCGCTTGGTGCGCGCACTCCCCGGGTTCCGCTACGCCAAACGCTGAGGCAATTGGGGTCAGGCTGCAAATCTTGACAAACAGTCCGCTTTGCCACTGCGGCCGAGGCTTCAAGACAGCTCGCTCCGGCAACCATTTTTCGGAATGCTGAACGGAATCGAATGGCAACGCAGGCCGATCCATCACATCTCCACTGAAAAAAGGCCGGCAGCGCCGAACGGTGCGCATCCTTGATCACGGCAGGCGCAGCCGGTAAAAGCGTATGGCGGCGGGTGGCCGTGTGGTATCGACGAAATCGAATGCCCCGCTGAGGGTGGTCAGCGCGAGGGGCCGCCAGGTAGCCAGATCATCCGAGGATTCAATGATCAGGCTCAGCCCGGTGAGGCCATTGATGCTGATGACCGGCTTTCCCGCGTTGTGACCGGTCGATGCGATGGTGACGGCACTGAGTTGTGCGAGTGTGCCGCTGATGACGCCGGGACTCGTGCCGACTCCCAGCGCGGGCGGATGCGAAGCAGGATGAACTTCGAGCCGCGTGCGCACGGGATCCTTGGGGATGGCGAGGCCGTGGACGGTCACGAGACCATCTCCTGCCGCAGTGCCGGCGCCACTTTGCAAAACAGATCCGTCATCGAGACGGCGCAGGCGCCACGAGAGCAAGGCGCCGTGTGCGGGATGGAATTTCTGCGGCCTGCGGATTGAGACGGACGCGGTGGATACGGCACCGGGGTAATTGTCCACGCTGCAGTCGCTACGGCCGGTGAGGAACAGCGTGCAGGCCCAGTAGCTTGTGGTGTCGCTGATGGTTTCCTGATCCCAGTCGTAGTAGCCGCCCCAAGTGCCCCAGAGATCACCGTCGAGCGGGTCGCCGTTGCCCAATCCGGGCTGGCGGCCGACAAGCGTGCTGTCTTGGTCGTCATTGAAAAATGCGGGAAAGCTCTGGTTGCTCCGGTAACGGGTCAGACTGGTTCGCGAGGGGCGGTCGGTGAGCACGGGGCTGATCCACTGACCGATGTCGGGCAGCGGATTGTCGGGGTCCTCGACGGACCAATCGCTTGGACTGTGGTCCCGTTGGTCCCAGAAGAGATGAATCCCCCATCCCGTGTCGTTCAACTCATGGTAGGCGGCAATGACAGTGGCCGAACTCCACTCGGGTACCGTCGCACTGCTCACATATTCGGAACGGCCTCGGTAAACGCGCATGAATGGCACGTCACGCTGACTGGCGGAGAGACGCGCGGCGAAGTTCCAATAGTCGTTCATGCGCAAGGTGCCGCCGTTTGGCGACGGGTCGACGCAGGGCAGGTTCTGGACCGAAGCCCCGATGATGCGGCGAGCGAACCCGGTGTTCTCGGCAAAGCCGATGGGTGGCACATAGCAGGTCGTTGCCGCGATCCTCTCGGGATAACGCCGCGCGAGCATGGACGAACCGGCACCACCCATGCTGTTGCCCATGAGTGAGACGCGGTTGGTGTCGATGCGGTAAGGAGAACGCTTTTCCAGCCAATCCTGAATCCACATCACACGCCGCTGGGTGTAGGGAACCACGGGCATCGCTGTCCCGGTGAGATTGACAACGGCAAAGGGGTTCATGCTCGGCGACCATCCGAGCCAAAAGCTGGGAAGATTCACGTCGACGGTACCGGCGGAGTTCACCATGAACAGTCGGTCATCATGGGCGACGACGATGCCGTTCGTGAGGAGGTTGCCGCAATTCGCGGTGACGCCGGATTCGGGCGCCCAGACACTCCACTGCCCTTGGCTGCCGCCACCGTGAAAACAAAGCACCGCCGGATAGGTGCCCGTTGGCGGCAGGCCGCCGAGCGGCTCATAGACGGCAAAGACATGTGGCGCTCCGTTCTTGGCGGCATTGGCGAGGATGGGGACATCGGGACGCGCGTCCGTGGAGTCGTCGCGTCCATCTGCCCACATGGCGTAGACGGAATAGGGATAGCCGCGTGCGGTAGTGCCGCTGAACTGAAGATGGCATGTCACCGGATCATTCACCGGATCGTAAGTTTCCACGACGGCGGTCTCGGTCATGTTCGCTGCGGTGACGGCGGTGCTGCCGTTGCGCACGACCGCGAAGTATCCGCTTGCTGCGGCGTGCTGCGTGTTGACAAACAATCCCTCGTTGGTTGCAAGCTGATAGATGCCGCCTGTGCCGTCGGGAATGCGCCAGGTCAGCGTGTCGCCCGCGATCTTGAGCCGGTCGCCCTGCCACTCCGGCTTGAACAATCGGCCCGCAAGCGTGGCCTGCGAGATATCGGAGAAGGGATGCGTCGAGCGATACACGTCATAAGTGAGTGGGTCGGTGATGCCGCACCTCCAGACAACGAAGGTCTGCCCGTTCGCGCTCCAGGCGCGAACGTTGGTCTGTGCGGCAACCGTGCCGACAGAAAACGTCTGCAACACTACGACGAGCCGAATGGCGGGCTGGCAGATTCTTGCAATCATGATGCTTTCAGAACATGTGCCCTCGGACGACAGATCCCGGAGGACATTCCTGTTACCACACGCTCGGTTGGGGGACGAATGTCGCAGCGGAACCGGCGCGTCGCGCCGGAATGACAAAATGACCTCGCGCAACACCCGTCGATTTGATTGCCAAACTTGTTCTTGGATCCCTGATCTCCGTGAGCCTGATCTCCACGATCACGATCATTACAACACCGGATCGCGGGATGAGTTGCGGCACCGTGCACAACAAGCTTGAGCCCGTTTACAACCATCCGCCGCCCTGAACGGATGGTGGCATCTGGCCGGGACACCATCCCATCCGGCAGGCACGGGCATCCAGGCGATCGGGATCCGTCCTGAACGCGGGCGCACCCTGCCTTCCCCCCCGCCCACTGCCGTCTGACTGAGTGCGTGGTCGTGATGCAAATAGTAATTTATAAGACTACGAATCTGGCCGAGCAGCTTCAGATAAAGGGACAGACCCTTTATCAGAAATCCGATATTTGCAGGGATTTTCAGCAAACATCAGTCCATCTCCTGTTTCCCTGAAAAATTAGAGAACAAGATAAAAGGTCTGTCCCTTTATCTGAACCGGGGCCGTAGGAAGGATGTGGAGCAAGGATTCCGCAGTGGCGGGACAGCCGATGGGATTGCACAGTTTCGCCAATTCAAATGGAAACCGTCCGGATCGAACCCGACATCGACGCTTGGCGGATCGCGGCGCGGATCCTGCTCGCGCGCGGCGTCCCGCCCGATGCGGTCTTGTGGACCTGCGATGCATCGGATGGAGCGCTCTTCGACGCGACGGAGGTGTCCGCCGCGCCCGCCGCCGCACCGCCGCCGCTGCGCGTGCCTGCCGCGTTTGCCGACATCGCCGCGCGTGCGGCAGCACACTCCGATCCACGCCGGTGGGCCGTGCTTTACCGCATCTTGTGGCGCATCTGCCGGGACGGCGAGCGCCACCTGCCCGCCGTCGTCACCGATCCGGACGTCCGCCAGGCGCTGCTGTGGTGCAAGGCGGTGGGGCGCGAAATTCACAAAATGCACGCCTTCGTGCGCTTTCGCCTCACCGGCACCGACGAGAGCAGCGGACGTGAACAACGAATCGCATGGTTCGAACCCGAACACCGCATCGTGCGCTTGGGCGCGCCGTTTTTTGTGAAGCGCTTCACCGGCATGGATTGGTCGATCCTCACACCGTTCGAATGCGCGCATTGGGACGGCCGGGAGCTGTGGTTCTCTCCCGGCGTCGATGCCGCAAGCGCACCGGCGGCGGAGGCGTCCGATGAATTGTGGCTGAGCTATTACCGCAGCATTTTCAACCCGGC
>Ga0169931_10002140_pt1 | contig 32357 bp, 17 predicted proteins | sample Kivu_15m_20L_FD_129675 | JGI IMG/M metagenome (GOLD analysis project Ga0169931, IMG submission 129675) | Freshwater microbial communities from Lake Kivu, Western Province, Rwanda to study Microbial Dark Matter (Phase II) - Kivu_15m_20L... | ecosystem: Environmental > Aquatic > Freshwater > Lake...
AATGAAAGCAATAACCCTTAGCATTGAGAGTTCTCTACGTATTGTGGTACAGTTTCTACGGCATAAGCCTCGAATGGACCGTGGTTGGTCTATTCGACCCCTTATCTCGGTAAATAGCACTGCTTAGCGCTGCTCGCGCTAAGAGGCGACAATTGTTTTTTAAATCCGTAGTAAAAGTCCCACTGCGTATAAACCTTTCATCAATGTATAGTTAGTTCATTATTATAGTTTTTCTCAGTTAGTACACTGTCCTGGTCTCATGTCATCGTTGTCTCATCAGTGTCGCAGAAAGTTGTATGGGAAACGTTTCTTCCAAGCATATCCTCCAAGCTGTGCAGACAATGCTCAAAGTGTAGTTCGATTAAACGTACTCCGATATAGCAACAAACCTATTCAAAATAACCACACTTCAATAACGACAATCAAAACAAAGTCTACGTCGGATGATTTCTTTTCGTCGAATCCTTTTCGGTGGTATTCAGGTCAGCTTGATAGATACCCCATACGAACAAAATGTCTAACAAGTGGATTATTAGCAGCTAGTGGAGATTTACTTTGTCAGTATTTGCAATACCGACGAAAATTGAAAGAGATGAAATCACGTGATATATTAATACGCACATCTTTACCAGAAAAAAACAATTTTAATCCCGACTTTCTACGTATAAGCCGCTTCGGTGTTCTAGGTTGTGTACTAGTAGCCCCAATTGTACACTTTTGGTATGGCACACTTATGCTACGGATACCTGGTAGTTCAAAGTTGGTTGTCTTCCAAAGAACTTTACTCGATCAGTTTTTGTTCGCACCATTGTTTGTCCCGCTGTTTATGATTAATTTGATGATGTTAGAAGGTCAACCAGCAGTTCAAGTTCAAGATATGTTAATAGAAAAGGTTCCATCGACTTTGATGATAAATTGGATATTATGGATACCTGCGCAAGTCATAAACTTCTCGCTGATACCAGGCAAATATCAGGTACTTTTTAGTAACTTTGTTGGATTTCTTTGGAATGCAATCTTAAGTTGGAAAACCCAAAGTCGATAAATATTTGGAGCAATGCTGAATTGTGGCGCTAAACTTTGGAAACCCATATAAGTGCTGTAGGTCAATATTTACAAATCATAATTCATATATATTAAACATCTAAATCTTGGATCATGACAACGGCATGAGGGCATAATCCATCTACATCTTGTAACTTGAAATTTTCGTCAGCCAGAATTTTCTTCGGATAATTACAAACTAAATCAAAATTTGTAATAGGTTTCTGTAAAGATCCTTCCCTGAACTTTTCATCCATGTACAACAGTATGTATGCACGGAGGGTTGACACTGTATCTTCAACATTAAACTTTTGTTCCAAACGTTGTCCAGAGGGTAAAACGAAACGAATTCGAGTTGTGTTCTTAGCATCCATGCTATTGCTCCTCTCTACCAAACGTTTTGCCTCTTGAAGTATACGCTCCTTCTCTAGTTGTTCTCGTTCCAGTTGTACACGTTTCTCTTCCTCCTCTAGTCTAGCTTTATTTTCTTCTACCCGCAATCGTTCTTCTTCTAACGCTTTCATCTTAGCCTTTTTTAGATCCTCCTCAAGACATTTCTGGTACTCATAATCTTGTTCTTGTCGTAGTTTACGTTCTTGAATCCGAGTTAGGGTTTGTAAACGAGTTTGTGATAATTTTTGTTCATAACGAATCAAGGTTGTAGCCATATATTGATGTAACATAGATACGGATAAATTTATTAATACTGGGCCTTGAATTCGTAAGTAAAGTTCCAAGCGAGACGATGCTGTTGCAGTAGATGCAGTACTGGAAGAGGATATCGAAGTGGAGGATGGAACGACTCGAACCATAGCCAGCAAAGGAAAGGATGTAGCTCCCAAGGTTGATGCTACAGAAGCTCCATCTGCTGTATGAATTGATGCCCCCCAGCAAATCAGGGACCCTTGAGATCTATGGTGATTGAGTAAATCAAGGGTATGATGATGAAAGAGTTTGTCAGATAAGAACGAAGTAGCATGTCGATGAAGTGGGGAGTGTAGGTAAATAAGTAGCAAAGGTGGAATAGATGTTGCTGCCAAGAGGAGCTCCTCCTGTTCCAATTCATTCGAAGGAGATTGTGTCGAGTTAAACCTCTGGGTTATAGTCACAATCTCCGATAATGTATTCATATACCCAATATCCACAAAGGGACATTGCACGTCAGACTCTCGAAATGTATGCGTAAATTTCTTATAAAGATCTTGTATAAAGGCTTTTGCAGCTTTGTCAGCGATGGTCAGGTTACCAACTCCATCAAACTCTTTTACCGGGAAAATAAGCGTGGACAAATGACGGATAGGAATCAAGAGTATCTTCACAAGTTCTATCCCCAGCACAATGAGCTTCGATAGCGTAAAAAATGATAGTAATGAGAATAACCAAGATACAAGGCTTCTCGAAGATCGCACTAGATTTTTACGGAAGTTGAAGTTCCGATGGGATGGGTTATCATTACCCTTGTTGGATTCATGCTGGTCATGTGGATCTGAAGGACTTGATGGTGATGATAAGTGGTCTTCGTTTGCATTATTCTTCGTCACACTGCGCAATCTCCAAGTTTGCGGTGTTTGTAGGCCTACGGGTGTTCTTGGTGGGGGCATCGCTCTATCATCACTCATTTTAGTGAAGAGTTTATTAAGTATTTGGTTTCTTTACAGTATTCTATTATTTACGAACGGGTTTAGGACAACTGTTGAGGCTCGAAGAGAGTTTTAATGCTGCTTGAAGCTGCTTTGTTGCCGACAGAATGCTGCCCTGCTGCCTCGGCGTCTGAAAAACCGCACGATCAAGGGACATGGGACGGTACTGGCTATTAGTCACGCATAGCTCATCAAGAATTGCTGTAATAATGCAACGGTATGCTTTGTGATCATCAGATGAGCAGTCGGGAAACATCGGGTTCGAGTGTGAGACAGGAAATATGAACTTATGTAATGAGCTATAACTGCCTTTCGTTCAGTGTGCATTCTCCTCGTCTCCTTCGCGAAGAAAAAAAAAACGTCCGTTTCTGTCATTTCTAAAAGGAATTTACTATATCTTAGTATCTGTTCTTTTGCGTTTCTTTTTATACTTCTTTTCCTGGCTCAATTTTTCACCACTTTCTTTAGTAGATGTGTTGATAACCTCCGGATCAGGATCAACTGCAGCAGATTTTAATTGACCCCATACAGATAGGCTGCTCTTCTTTTTCCCAAAGATAGCAGCTAAATCTTCTTCACTCTTGGATTGTAAATTTTTTGACTCTCTCATTTTCTTTGCATGACCAGCTGACACCCGATTTGTTGCAAGTACCAAGCCTCCTTCGGCTTCAGCAGTGGTGGATGTGCGCCTTTTCTTTTTTGTTTTCTCTAGTTGCTTAGAAACCCCATGCTGAGTTTGTAAATTAGATAGAACTTGCACAAATTTGGTATGTGTAGATGAATATCCATCCTCGCCAAACCGATCGGTTGACTTAGCCCCAATACCTAAACTTTCATCCACACGCCGAACGACACGTAAATGAGTTGACATACCTTGCTCATTCTTCCCAAGTCCTTGACCATCTTTCCAGCCAAATTTATTTAGCATCTTCCTACCATAAGAAGATTCATTTGTTACCCAAGAGGCATTTCGTTTGTCTTCTTCAGTTGTGATGGTCATCTCTTATTTATATGAAAACGATTGGAGATCGGTCGATTACGTCCTACGGTACGTACAGCTCATATGTATTTAGGCCATCAGCAGGCGGATCCGCACAGGGCCCAGGGCAGCACCCGTATGCTGTGTTTTCCACAAAGTTACACGGAAAGTCTATGCATTTTTTTCTGTACATTTCTTCACCTACCGGTAGGATAATACGAATAATACGACTTTTATGCCGGATTTCACCAGGACTGATTCTTATTTTCTGTAATTATAATAATGCTCGCGTTGACAAGTAACAAACACACAACGCTTTCTGCATCTGCAATTTTCTTCCAGCAACTTTTTCAGCGATCACACGGTACCTATTCTCCCGAAACATTTTTATATTTACCAACATCATCAAATGAATCTCTTATGATCAAGTAGGATTTTGTTTTATTAATATATCGTCTTCATCATAACCATCTTCTTCTTACAGGATTTGATAAAGGACATGTATTTCCCGAAAGCTATTTAGCATTTACAAAGAAGTGGGATTGAAGTTACCAAGGTTATACTATGCAGAGAAGCGAATGGAATTTTTACAAACGTATACTAAACAATTGACATTAGTTTAGCTATCTCAAATACGAAGATTCTATGGTGACACAAGTCGCTCAATTAGTTGACTAATTCAACAATCAGTTGATATGACTGTTGGTTGCGAATCCCATCTTTAAAATGAATTATTGTCAATTGTGAATCAATCCCTTCTTAGAATAGGGACTTTTAGCAGCGTTGCAATTATGGATCTTTTTGCAATGGGAAACGAAGTATATCTTTAACATCATAATTTAATATTACGAAGATCGAAAACTACTATACATCATAATTCTTCATTATCGCCGCAGATTTGGAATGAATGACGACAGACTGCACTGTGTTGTGTTATGCAATGGAATTTTACGAAAGGTAGTCGTGGCTGCACGCTTCATAGATAAAGTCGCAATTTTACAATAGTGTACTTATCGTTCGAGAATGACGATTATGAGCCACATACAGATTTACTGTCCAAATTAGCGAATCATCTTTTATGCACCCCAAAAAGGAGTGCAACATGGTCCTCTTTGTTGTCTTTTTCATCATCATCTTCCTCATCGTAGTCAAGCATACGCCTCCTAACTTTTCCTGATATTTTATCCCTTATTTTTTCAAGGCCGTTACTCGCTAAGCTTCTGAGAATATGAAGTTTCAATTGCTTGATAAGGTACTGCGCGGATCCTATATTATATGCAGCTTGAAATGACGATACTGACAAACCGAAATCAGTGATATTTCTATACTTTCCAAACCCTGCGATTGATATGTTTAAATTGACTTCTCCAAGTCTCCAATATTTGACAAAATACAATTCGAGATTCTGTTCGCTTCGGTTCTTATCTGTTGAAACCCTAGATGAAGATGCCTTAGATGAACCTGCGTTGGCATTTTTTCTTCCTCCATAACTATTATGCGCATGATTCTTATCAGATACATCGTTCGTGTCGAAACCATCAACATCAGAAATCTCTGACGACAAATCAGATGATGCTTCCGATGTGGTCATAGCGCTATTTGTACCATTCCCATCCCCAAAGAAATATTCCCCAAGTAACTTTGCTAGATTCTGCGTGAGTTGAAGGATTAATGTATGGGGTACTCCCGGGAAAATATTTCCTTCCGCATGGCGATATACTGTCAAACCCTTCACCACCCGAGGGAACGCGTCGAGTCTGAGAGCTAATGCCCGCTCTTTCCCTGTATGAGGACGGGCCGCACATCCGAATGCATCGGGAAGGATCGCGTTACAACAAGTCCAACCATACTCACCAGAGGGAGAACTGCAAAAGACACCAGGATGAAATACGCATGAATTCGATTCATTGTTTGAGCGATAAAACGGCTTCCCACAGCGTTCACAGGGCGATCTCTCTACACCTACAATAGTCCGTATTATCGCCGAAGAGTAAGAAAAGTTTATGGCTTCAGGACTGGGCTTTTCTGATGAAACATTGAGGTCCTCTAGGGAAAGCTGTGAGTGTATGCCTCCACTACTTGGGAAATCATGGTATCCTGTAAGACCCGTAAAATCTATAGTGACACGATCATCATAACCGGAGCTGTCAACTCTCCACTTTACTTTGCTCAACGACCATTTAATCCTCCGTAAACTCAACGTTTTACTCATTTTCTGTGTATCATCCAAATCTTCTAGTAATGCGTGGGCCTTGACTTGTAATAGGTCACGATCCTTCTTACTCAAGTGGTGAGGCATTGATTTATTGTTATTTGCGCATAATTTTTTTAATATTTCATCCACCGCGGCTGATGATGCCTTCAACCTAGAACCAGTAGCACTGGTAGGAAATATCGATGCGTCTGGTGCTTGGCTTTCTTCTCCCTCAATAGGATTTATTAAAGAGCGATAGAAGCGAGGTCGTGGTTGCTTCGGTGGCTCTAGAAGGACGTTGCGAATAACATCGAGTGTTGTTGTGAATTGATACGAATCAAGCATGAAGGATAATTTATCTATTGCAATATCGATATATTCAAAGGTGCCCTGTTCCTGATCATCATTGCCATTGTGCACAAGTAATGGTTCGATGCGATTCGATTCAATCATGTCCTCGAGTTCTTCTTTCGTGAACTCAACCGGTGGGTTATAGCATATTTGTAATGTTTTAAACGTGCTATGTTCCATTATTTTCGTGAAAATGGCCGGAACCTGGAAAGTCCGAGGTTCATATACACTCAATTCTGATGTGAAACTTGGAATCACTTTGTTGTCGACATACCTAGCGTTGCTAACTTTAAGCCACTCTAAACTGCTGTGAGAAGGCTTTATTGAGTAGATCTCCATCATTTCAAGTGTGTACAAATTATCCGTACGATGTAGTAAGGTATCAGCATGTATATCCAACGTGTCCGATGTCTTTGTAAAGAGGTGGATAAACCTTCTTCCTTCTACATAGGCTTTACAAATCGCTAAAATAACTCCCCCTCCTGTGCTCTCACTGTGGAGCTGGATTTGGGGATTCGATAAATAAATATCGAATCTAGGTATAGAAATATCAGAGTCAACCATTATCTCTCTTTTCAATAAAGGGCTCGCGACAAGAGATTTAGTAAACGTTTGTGGCGCCTTTCCATTTGCAGGATAACCAGGAGGATGTAAATCCTCTGCATCAGATATAGGCGATGTCAGTAAGTAATCTAAATGAGATACTGGAGCGCAGGATGATGTATCATTATCATCAATTGAGTATTTTGATATTGATTCTTGCTCATACGGTGATGTTGATTGAGATGATTTCGGCTCCGTCGATTGTACTGGTTTTTCCTCCAGAATCTGAGCTGTGCCTCTTCGATTGACATTCACGTAATTGATTGCAAACAGAAGATCCTGTACGACTGAGACAACGCTGTACCTTATTTCCAAAGTCCATAGAAGCTTCAATCCGGATACCATTACTGTCCATGGCGCTTTCTGCTTGTTGACTACTTCGAAGGTCGCGGTACGATCTGGGGTCTTTAAAGCTCCCTGAACTGATTTTTCAAAACACTGATGGCGAATTTCGTCAAGCGATTGATTGCGAACGTCAAGTTGATCTACTATTAGAAGGTAGTCAAAGTTTCTGATTCTTTCTGCGTGAGATTGAAGTAAGTCTATTATAGTACTTCCTTCAGAGAGCTTGTTATTCTCTGAATCACTAAAGTTGGTGTCCCGATTTGCATCTTCATCACACAAAGACGAGTAAATGGCATAGTTTTCGTCATCAGAAAGGTTATTCGTTGCAAGGACTAGATCAAAAGATTCATTCTCCATATTAAGCTTGGCTGCATGTATTGGACCAGAGAGAGTAATATTTTTACTCATGTTATCAAACTGAAGTTGTAATTTCGGAACCGAGACGTGAATAATATCTGAAGATGCAAATGAGTCCAAGCCTGAGTCACCACTTTCATCAAACCATGTTGCTAGCTGTAAGCTTTCAATATTTACTTCGGTTTCTACGGACAATACGTCGGGCAGAGCCTTCTTAGAATCTCCTTCTTCATCATCACAATCGTTTTGTATCGAACCTGTTGAAAACTTATGAGCAAGCCACGGTAAAACATCTGCTCGAAGTGCTAGCCAGCATCCAGGTTTTAGTTCAGTCGGATGTACATCGGCTTTTATCACAAAATATATTCCAAGGCTACGAAATCGATCGAATGAGTCTTTTGATCTGAAGCTGATGGGATCGCTATTGATAAAGTACGGACTGTGGTGATCAGTAGAGCTCGTTGCATGCGAACTCATCATCGCCCACTTGAAGGATACATCGAGAACGAAAATAGGCACAAGAATCAACGTGTGTCGTTCACATTTGACATTTTGCGGTGGATGTCCTATTGGATTTTTATCACTACGTGACTCTTGAAATCGGAAAATATGGTATGATACAGCAGGTAAAAGAAATTGTAAAGTATCGGTAGTCACCTTCAGCTGACCACATGCATGTTGTAGAACAAGCGACGAAGATTTAACTAAAAGCGACCTATCATCATTTAACTCCGAGTCAAACAACCAAAGAAAAGAAAAAAATTCCGCAGTGAGCCGAAGCCTTCCGTGAAATTGATAGCGAAGGTTGTCCCACCACGATAATGCTATGGACGGTTCGGGTGCAGGATATTGAGGGACACATGGAGCTGGAGTCAATCTTTTGGTTATATGCAATAGTTTTGGTATGGCACTTGTCATAATTTTTCCGTAGGTGAAATTTAAATCGCCACAAGAAACAGTCATGTCATGAAAAAATTTTATCGGAATCCCATTCGAGTACAGTCGAATGCCGTAGGAGCATGGGCATGTGTGATATCTCGGTCCACTCGCACTCTTTCCGTGATGGCACCGAACAGGAAGGAGTATTTCTCTCTTACGACGAACCTGTGGCGATAGAGGGTCTATTCCGGCAAGATACAGAGGCCCTAGAGCTTTGAGTGCATTTAAAGATAAAAACGGAGAAGCTATGTGCAAAGGATGTAGAGTACAATGCAGTTGATTAATAGATAGGTAGAAATCGCCACCTTGAATAACAGGTCCATAACGATGAGTATGGGATTTATCTTCATCCATCTCATTAAGATATCCCTGAGTGACTATTCGCGGTGTCGTGCGATCAATCGCACACTCAAGGGTATTAATGTGGATGCGTAGTCGCTCAAGGAGCTCTTTCTTCTCCCAATTAATATTCAGTTTGGGAATTTTCATGTCATTCATATCATGATCTAAGTTGTGGAGAGGTGTGAAGGAGTTGTATCCGAAATGGGATGGAGATTCCTCGAAGAAAATAGCATCCAGATGTTGTAACGATGCGTGGATATTCATTAGCTGATATTTTTTGTTTCCTTGTATCTTTTTCTCCAGTTGTGATATTCGCAAACCTTCATCCATAATTTTCATGAAGCTAGAAAGGTCTTCAATCACCATCCCAAGATGAAGTGATTGCGAGAGCTTCAATTGAGCGAAGGTTCCGAGACGAATTTTGATTGTTTCCATCACTGGGACATCATCGTCCCCTCGCACAACATCCTCGATCAATGTTACATTGTTGTTTCCTTTTCCAAGGTATGACGATATTTCTGGAACAGTGGCCCTTCTCAAAATATCACTGTAATGCAGTGATGAAATGGAAAGAACTTCACAGGAATCTTCATTAACATATAATCGTGTCTCCGCAGCATCCACGGTAATGTTTGATTTATTCCAGCACGCATCTTTGTCCTTCGCAACTATAAGCACCATCGATGATGTGCAAATGTCAATCATCGAACCACCAGACAGAATCAAGCGGGCATAAACACCGGTTTCATTTGTACGGATATTAACGTTGGTGAATTTTCGTTTGTGCTCCTTCACATTCTCTTTCATAAGTTGCGAGGGCTTAAAGCGGAGCAACGTCGATTCCACCTTTTCGATGGCAGAAATAAGCAACCATTGAAAAACAGGAGACCTTGAGAAATAGAAGATGATACGTTAAAACAAGGGTAGAGGATTATTCAATACAACATGTGACTGCAAACGACGACGTACCAAGTAACATGAAGAGCAGTGCCATAAAAGTCGATAAAAATATCTAGAACAGATACGATTCTTGGCTCTACATGATTAATGGAAGACGGTTGCACTACTTGACTGGACCTGAACGCTAAGCTACTAAGCCCACTTGACTTGAGAATGGAAGTCTCTATGATTCGATCACTTTGTACGACATATTCCTTGAATGCAAGAGAATTTATCATGATATCTATTCTTGAGCCTTCTTTCAGTGAAGATACATCGGGCGAGAGGGTTCCAAGTGGAGCTATATATATTTTCAACCCTGAACCAGAGACATAAAATTGGATACGATGATCGCTTCCTTTCAGGCACGGCTGGGTCGGATCAACAAACTGTGGCAATGATTTATGGGGAGCGAATTCAAGTGCGCTTTCAAAGACCGAAAAGTTTATCCATGTGTTTTTCGCCGTAGCGACATCTGATAACATCTTGAGATTCGCCTTACTTGGAGCTATTGACAAAAGTCCATCATTTCCATGCAAAGTGAACAAAACTGTATCAAGTAGCGGTCGTTCATCATAGTTGACTGCCATCGACACGGATATGTCCAGTAATTTGAGATTAACGGTCACGTTTTCAATATTTCCCTGAATTGCCTGCTTTGGACGATTGTTGGATGATAATCTTGTCGGAGGCCGAGTGTACGCTAATGCAGAATAAAACGATCCAACAAAACGGAAAAATTCTTCGATCAATCTTGGGTCATAGACATGAAATATCATAGAACCGATCGAAGCTTTCAAAATTCTTGGTAAGGATTCTCCATATGGTTTAGAAGTCGGATCCGCTGGAGACCGCTGTCGATCAGATTCAAGTGGCCCGATGCTTATAATTGATTCATCAACTTGGAATACATGAAATGTTTCTCCCTCTAGTCTTCGATGACCTAATCGAAGATCTTTTATCATTACTTTCATAAGCTTTCCGATATAACTGTTCTGGGACCGTATGACTCCAGTTTCCTTTCTGGACCAATCAACATGTATGCTGCTGGCCAACGTCAATCGTAGAGGACTTTTGCGATCATCGTCGAGACCAATTCTCACACCAAGTGTAGACGTAAATAATACTAACGATATAGCTTGTTTTTTTAATGCTATTTCACTCCCATGGACTGCTTTAAACTCTTTTGAATACTGTGTCAAAACAGCGGGACACATAGCATTTAGTTCAGCAAGAAGAGGTTTCCAACTCCGTCTTATAATGACGAATGCTGACATTATTTGGCAGCTCCCAGTGGATAATGAGATAAAAGCTTCTTCTTCCTTCCTTGCGATGGATAAACTTGTCTCTTCATCCATTTTGTCACCACAAAGTTCCATACTCGCTAGGTACGATGTCAAATCTCGTTTAGGTTGCATGTGCATGTTGAGAAGTAATGACGGTATAAACAAATCAGAACCAGTGTTACTATCCATTCCACTATGTTTCAGCTTTGTAGTCACACCAATTTGAAAGTTCTTGAGACCGGACACTATATTAGATGGTTGTTCCTTAGCGTTGGCTGCAAGCTGATGTGGTAGTCCCAATATAACTCGTGGATCGTTGTAAACTCCCATGACAGGCTCTGGCATTCGTAGTGATAGTATATCCAGCTTGAATATAGAATCTACCGTTGCCCCCTCAGCGTTTGTCAAATCAGTGGGGTACTCCACATCTGCATGAATTTTGAATGTCAAACCATGAATATCTAAAGCAGGCAAAAGATTTGACAGGACAGAGAATGGACCTTTTAGACGATTCTTGCCCTTTCTATTCCCAGTAATGAAACCAGCGACACGATTCATCATACTACTTAAAATACTCGGATGGAAAAGAAAAATTTGAAGTATTTTAATGCGAAGTTCTCCAAGAAGTGAAACAGTGACACAATTACGTTTCTCAGTTCTATTGAATAATCGCAGAAATGATGTACTTTTTGGTTCATCTTCATCATCGCATAATTGAATAGTTATATTTATTTTGAAGACGACATCCCGTAGAGCCAGTTCTAGCAGTGCACTACGAGTTGCCGAGAAGGTACTACGAGTGGTTGAAAACGGTATCAAATGAGTCGACATGATTCGAAAGCAGTCAAATTTAATTTGTGTTACGCAACATCGGGGTTGATATTGTTCAGAAGTTGAATGCATGTGTTGCCGATCTAAGGAAACATCTTCAGCTCCATTCTTGTTATAAAATATAGACGTTTTAACCGAAAGGAATCTTCCAGCCGTTCCTAAAATAATATTAGTTAATCTTGGAGAGATACGCCATATTTGTGATGCTGGAAGCTTTTCCCTTGAAATTTTTGTTTTCCGACGACGAACTATTCGAGCAGCGGTTATGACAGTGGCCAGCCGAAAGAAAACCGATGTGACATATGCAATAAAAAAAGTATGAAAGTAAATGCCAACAACCAAAGCCAAAGCCACCAATGCAACACTCGACATTTTATCTTATCCTCTTGGATCCTTACCGCTATTGGCAGGAAAGTTAAAGATTTAACTATGCGACAGACAATGCTTTCATTACTTCTGCGGAAAAGGTTTCAACCACATCTATAACATAATTACATACCGCGTTTGTAGGCAAAATTCGCAAGAATGAGTAAAACTCTTACTATTTTAATAATGCTGATTATTATACTAAGACATTAAAAAGACATGCACGACGACGAAGTTCACAACGAAAAGAATTATGTACATTGACAATTGACACGTTGCCTCTGTTTATATATACAATTTACAAATCGTATAGGGGAACATGGCATTTTGGAAAGTAATGGTTTGTATTAGTTATATTTCCTTAGGATTATCAAAAACGATGCAAGCACCTATTGCTCAACGAGTGAACACTCAAGATCAAGATTCCGGGCCGGTGTTCTCATATTGCTTGCTAGAGAACACTTCATCACTCTTCTCGTGCAGTATTGTGTGATATACACATTAACTTCATTTCACAACTATTCTACATACTGTTCGATGTTCATTTCTCTAACAATGTCATCAATCCTTAACATTCAATCATTGGGGCTAAAATACGGATTCACCAATGAGGAGATTGATATAATCCTCCGCTCACATGATAACTTATCAAAAGCGTTATCTGAAAATCGTAACGTGGATGGATCTGAATTCTTCCTGCATACTTTGGCTCATTCGTCATCTTCAGCAGAGGAAATCAACACTCGTATGAATAGGATTATTTTCTGTATCCTTCCTCAACAGTTTAGCCAACGACTCTGGAAGAAGCATTTTTTAGATAGTTTCTTGCCATATGACACTGATAAATCGCTGCATCACTTCATTTCTAAACTTGCTGAATGTGGAGGGAGATCAGGATCTGAAAAATCCTTATCTATTCTTTTCGATTGTTGCTGCTCAGATGATGATTCAAGTGATGTCGTCGTGGACGCCTATTCTCTGATCCGACTTTGCTATTTACTGACGGTGGCTTCTCGAGTCCTCCTTCTACCTTTATGTGACATTGGGGACAGCTATGCATTAATTCGAATGGAAGAAGGATTTCATATAAGACAACTAGGTGATTTTTTCTTGAAATATTCTAAAAAAAATCATACCAACGATCAGGTGAACAGTATTTCAAAAGACCAATTCCTTGAGATAGCCGGGAGATATACACCTATGCTCTATCATACATTATCAACGTTTGTTGATACTTTGATATTCCACGGAAAAGAATCGTCTGAAGAAAAAATTAAAATATTCCAGGTTCCTAATTTTCATGATTGTAGTGAAATACTAGAATGCACCTCGTCTGCAGGATTCCTATTAGGGTGCTTAGCGCCTGAAGCACATGGTGATAACGGATATGTAAGAACTCTACGCTTTAGGGGGGAAGAATACCTCCATTATTAATGAGGCGTTCTAACTATTTCCTTTTTTATTTATATGTTCTCAGTGGACTCGGCTTTACTCATCGGAATATGACGGTCGTTCGTTGAATCGCTTACTGTGGAATATATTTGGTTATGAAGCTCCGACCTTAGTTCTCATCCAGACAATGGATAAAAAGGCAATATTTGGAGGGCTCGCATCAACTGGTTGGAAAGTTTGCGGCTTTCAGGGTGATAGGAATTCGTTTTTGTTTCAACTCAAACCTTCATTGCAAGTTTTTCGACATGAAGGTTGTAAGGAGAATAATTTTATGTTCTGCAACATTGAAGCCAGGGCTCTCGGAGGGTCGGATAATTTACCGTTCGGATTCGGTTTTGGTGGCTCTGAAAGACAGCCGCGAATTTTCATCACTGAGTCTTTTGAAAATTGTACTGCATCTTCATCGGATGGCACATTTGAGATAGGTTCCTTCCTTCCTGAAGAAGCCATCGAAAAGTTTGATGTAGGGTAAGAAGTAAACGTAGCCATACTATCAGTCCATGATCGGGATCATGATCATATTCTTACAAACATTTTGTTATTCATCTTGAGAAGTATCCTTGAAATATGGGGGGTTGGTGGTGACAAAGTTGTTAAAAGAGGAAAGAAAGCTCGGGATATTTATCGAAACAAAAATGGTCAGTGAAGTATTTTTTGACGAAAACATACTTTAAAAATCACCATCCCGTGATTCATATAATATTTTTGATGCGTGCAAAACAAACCGCTTCTACGGTTAGATATACTGATTTCGAAAGCAAGAACCATTAGCGATAAAAGTACGTTTGTGGAAAGCCTTGCATCTGGTATTATTCCTACGAAACTGTATGGTGAGCACACCAATTATGTCGCAATGTCAATTGTCTTTATGTTCACGCTCCACTCAATTTCATTTTCTCTTCTTTCATAGCCCATCACGGAAGTTTAAAAGAAATATAGTTATGACACTTTAACCATCGTTATTTGGATACGAGAAAATATAAATGATAATGCGGTAACCATGGTTTATAAAAGAATTACTGTAATCAATTTGTTGATTTATTTTCTTCTTTAAAACCCAGGCGCAATAGGGACTGAGCCAGGAATAAAGTGGGCGGCGACGAAACCGGCGATACCAATCATAGCAAGGCGTCCATTCTTAAGCTCCTTTAATTCAATATCTCTTCGTGAGGCTTCATCCTTGGGATATTTCTTGGCCCAGTCAAAAACGGGTTCTCCGCCACCTGCGTAGGACTTTCCTTTAAGCGACTCTCTGTATTTGTACCCCTCAATCGTGGCACAAACAACCAAAAATTGAGCCCACCATTGGGGGTCAGCTTGAAAAATGGCAGCGATAGGATCTTCTGTGGTGACTGAGCCGGGGAAATGACCGAAGTATTTAGGGAAGACATAGCCTACTGTAGCAAGCATAGCTGCACGACCGTTCGCAAGCTCTGCTTCACGTGCAAAGCTAGGAGGTAGTTGATCGCTAAGGTTAAGAGGATCAAACTAGACGGAAGTGAAAATGAGTTGTAAGAGCCAAACTTTATTGTACATATTGTCGAGAGTAAAGGAATTAATGTCAGTGAGTAGACAACTCACAATCTTGTTTCCAGTTTCTACACTAGCTCCAACCATTCCTTGAAGCTCAGGTGAAGCCTTCAAGGTAATCAAAGAGTTCGATTGCCTTGGGGAGGGTGCGAAGGCGGCGGCCGATCCGCTGATGATCAAGAAAAGAGTTGAAGTGGATCTCATTCTAGATTATGAAGAGAAATGAGGGAGATACTCATGTGCGACGTGGAGCAGATAAACGAGGATTTCCAGGATTTGTTGGATTTGCCTCAACATCGGTCTCGGTCTGGTGCTCTTAGAGGAGTACATAATGCCCTCGTTCTGACGTCACCCATCGTCATCATTCATCACTCTGGCTTTTGCACGAAAAAAGCACAGCTGGCATGCTTTATACGATCATAGTGTAGTATGTACACTCTACGAGTGTATCTAGTAGTGATTCACAGATTACATCATCGCTACAGTACAGTAATGATTTACTGTATGAAAATATTTAGAGTTCGTCACCTTGATACCATCAACTCGAACTGGAAACGGTTCTATCCAATTTTCAGCAAAAATATGAAAGGGAACGAAGCTTTGGACGCATTAGTAGCTTTATGCGACGTAGAACGAGTTGACGGAAAAACTGAGGGTTGTGGAGATGATGGCTCGAAGATGGCTAGACAAGGAATGTCAACATCACAGGCTACGGGTCTTATGGTTGATCGAAATTCAGCACCGTCCACTTCCTCGAGTTCTCATTTACATTCGACACTTTTAAGCCATAACTTTTCAAGTTTGTCCTCAACTCAGGCGAATGCAACAGGCCATACTTTGCCACGAAACTACTCACCCTATATTCAATTCCTTCATTCTCAGATGTTGAACGCGCAGCAACTCAACTCCATTCAGAGCGCCAGCCTAACTCCTATCATGGATAATGTGGGATTATCATTGTTTTTGCCCAAGGTTAATGGTTAGTTTGAAATAAATGATTTATCCACACCATATGTCTTGAAGAAACCTTTGCCATGACTTTAACTTACTTGCTGCGTCGTGTCTTATTTTCTTAGATTTTACCTCGCATGGAAGTAATAACTATCAAAACCCACTGAATCCTCTTCTTACAAGTGGACAGCTAATCCAGCATCTTTCAGAAATCGCGAACGGAACCGTATACAGCCAACTTATTAACTCGCTTAAGAATGCAAACTCATCTTCACAGCAACAAGCTTCGTATCCACCACCCCCAAACCCCACTTACTCAACTACACATCAGCATGAATTCATTGACAAACCCAAGAAGACCGTTGCAGCTGAAGTTATAAATCATAATTCAAGTGCTGCATCTTCAGATGACAGTAAAAAGCGAAGTAAAAAACTCTGGCCAAGTTCTAGCTCCAGTACTACTGACAACAAAAAGGCTGTTCTCAGTGACCATGACGATGATGACAGCGATGCTTTCTCATTTTCTCATCATTCCTTGAAAAATCAAGATAAGAAGACTAACAAACGTGCTGCCAATCGACTTAGTGCTCAACTAAGTAGAAGACGTAGAAAAATGTTTATGGAAGAGCTTAAGGTAGAAAACGAAACGTTGAGAAGAAAGGAGTCTATTTTGAACTCAATCCCAGACTTAGTTATTGTATTTGACTCTGCCGGGAAAATAGCATATATTTCCAAATCTGTTTGTGCAATCCTTAAGTTTAAAGTCGAGGACTTACAAGAGTCATCCTTTTGGGGTCTATTATGTGCGGACAGTGAACGACTGTTAAAAGCTGCGTTCATGGACTCTCTTGCTGCTAAGGAGGAAGATACAGACTCTGTTCCTTTGGGACAGGGAGTATGGGAAATTCGGATGATTGACAAAGATGAAAGTAAAAAACTTGTTGCATTACATGGCGTTGTTCACTTTACAGATGAAAATCCTCAATGCGTTTGTACGATCCGCCCTCTACAGCAATATACCACCGTACAAGTACCATCAGACATACGTCATGCACATCCTATGAGTTCAAAGATTTCAACTGGATCATCATCGGCTTCAAGCAAAGAGAGTGTAGCAGAATCTTTAATCTCAAGAGGGGCTGTCACTGAAAGTACTACTGATGGATTCTAATCCTCGACATAATACGTGCTCAGGTACTACATCAACGCTTCATTTTTAGAGTTAGTATTAATTAGGTTAATAATTTTGTATTCTATGTAGACTAGACTGAATGTAGCAAATACAGTAGTATCGTGTAGTAGGAGGAACGTAACGCACGGGTAAAATATTAAAATATTTAAATACTTTGTAGTTGGCATAGTGGCATAGAGATAACGAGATAACGACGACTTATCGTTTTCGTTTCTGAATCCCGAATCCCCCCACTCGGCCTTTCTTCAGCATTCCGATGAAAAATCGCATCCTTCTTCGGACATCATATGGTTCATCAGCCTGGTCAGGTGTCGTCCCTAAGGCTTGCATCACCTCGCACGAAAATGGATCTATTGCGTTCGGATCAATTGATCCCTCCTCAAGTTTCGCCTACGCTGTCCAACGTTTTGTTGAAGATTCAGAGAACTCACAATCATCTGTTTCCAAGACCCAAATCATCGTATGGAAACATCAGGCTCATTCATTGAATGATGAATCGGAAGAACCGCAAGTACTATGCACTTGTATACACCCTGAAGACTATGAAATGGAAAATCAAAACCAATCCCATGCATATAATTCACTAGCTTGCTTGGTACCATTGTCGTTTCACTCAAACATTATATCTGGTCTCAGTCTTTACTGGTGTTCAACCAATGGAATTTTGTGTTATTATGATAACATTCTGGGTTCTTCATCGAATCGTAGTATCTCTGACACGCCAACGGTTGTAGAGTATCACGCATTGACTAGGATACCGCTGGAAAAGAATGAAATTGTTACCTTTGTCACATCCAGCTATGGTGTATCTTCTTCATTAGGAGAAATAATATTTATTGGAACTTCGTTTCATAAAGTTTGGCTTTGTACTAGAACGAATAAACCTCTTGAATTGAGGGCACGGTTACTAGAAATCACGCGTTACATGGAAGATGAAACAGACTCTGGAAATAATTGGTTAGGAGGATTCGTCTCGAAGTTTTTTACACCATCGAAGGATCCATCACGTCGCATGAATTCAATGGGCTTTGCAACCATGACCGATTCCTTTCATCAAGGTGTTACAGATCCTGTGGTTTCAATATTAACAGTGACTTTGGCCGATTCACGTACGACAAGACCCTATAAAGGACAAAAGAATATCCATCCATCCAGTGTTTCTACAACAGGCTCTATTATCGAACTATTATTCTTTGTAATTTCTCAAAGTGGTCATATTTCAACTCATTCTATCGCATACGACCTTCATGACAAAGTCTACAAAGACAAGTGCTTACATAAAATCAGTCTCAAGGCCCGAATCAAACGTTTTCTACTCGAGCTACAATCGAAGGATCCGGGCATTATCGAAAAAACGGTCATTCAGGTACATGTTCTCAACGCGGCTAAAGATTACAATTGTACTTCCATTGTGTTATGTATAAAAGTTATTTTTGCAGATCCTTCTGCCTCGACTTCGGACGTAGCAAACAACGTAGGGAGACTCTATTTGCTCTATTGTCCAATTAATGCCCATGATTTTTCTTTGGATATCGGTGCTACAGCTTGGTTAAGTCGATTCACCAGCGAAGCTGTTACATCTACTGACAATATTATCCAATGTACAGGTATGAGTGCACTGTCGGATGTTGAAAATGCGAATTACGTTGATGTATTCGTATACTCTGTCATTCAATCACTTGCTTCCGAGCGAAGCCATATTATTCTTCAAGCAGAAACACCAGTAACTATCTCTGGAGTACACTTTGGGAGATTTCCCGATGACATCCAAAACAAAATTCACATTCAAATCCGTGACATCGACTTACCGATAGACTTTGTACCAGCAATCATTTCAGGTGCAGTAAGCATGGACTCCGTCAATAATAGCTTCGTGGCGATCAGCTCAAATGGGAACATAATTAGCACTCGGATCAATTTCCCAGTACTATCTCCGGCTAGTCCACGTAAAACAGACGCAAGAAGTAAGGAGGCAATCCAATTTCTCAAAAGTCATTTGATGTACGAATATGTCATTTACAAACGCCGCTTAGAGCAATACCATCGGTCATTTGTGGGCATTCCTCCTACTCCAACCTCAACAACGAGTGTTTTATCATTGAAAACCAACCTACCTCCGTCAATCACTTCAGCAGATCCTTTTGAGTTGTCACTTGCAGCAGTTGCAGCCTCGAAAAGTTTAATGGATGACAGTATGCGTTACACTAGCAAAACGAACATTTCTACATTTGATACCACCAGAGTTTTGGATGATATAGATGATAAGTGTGCGGCTCACTGCGGCTTTTTAGATTTCCTCGTTAAATGTCAGCTGTATAAAAAAATCGATATTACCGGGAGAACACAGCTACGTAATCATGGGGAACTTCTGTACGGTGTAAGAGGATTGATTCTATGTTGGCAAGAATTACTTGAAGGAACTGTACATGCCGAAATGGACCTATTTTACATGAATTCAGAAGACTTGGATACCGACATCATGAGTAAGGAGCAAGAAAAAGTCAATCAAATTCTGCTTGGATGCGAGGATAACTTGGCTGATTTTCATGACCGCCTCAACTCTTTGCAACTGTTGTTGTATGATGACGGTTCATCAAAGGCACAGCCATCAAAGGTGCTTACATCTTACGTATTCATTCTCATCGGTAGATTCGCAGAAGAATCCATAAAGTACCGTGCAAATAATTCCGATCATCAATATGATATGATGATAAATCCTGGGCACCTTGGATGGGACGAAGGCGTCATCACATTGGGTTCTACGGATGAATTCTTGTGCTTATACGAGAGACAGCTAGCTTTGATTGAATCCATCGCGAGCGAAGCTCAAAAAACTTCCTTACTGAATGGTTTCCATTCACTAATTGAAACTTTTTCTTGTATATTACTCGAAGGATTCCGAGATATTAACTACAAAATGCGTGATGAAAGTCGATATGATGCAGCAAAACGTTTGGGCATACCCCTTGTCAGTAAGTATTGTCAAGAGAATGGAAATGTAGCGAATGTAGATCTCGGATTTCATATGAGTCTTCGTCATTGCTACTTTGATGGCATTATAGAAGGTTGTCATGATCACCGTGAATCTGGGAGAGGAAAAAATGCTGGATACGACATCACCCATTATGTGAAGTCTGTCATGGCCGCTTACTCATCTGAAGCAAATGAGCATGATATCTTCTCGGCTCTGGCATCAGCCCGTGATTACAGAACTGGTCTCTGCTTTCCTCAGTTCGTCCTAAAATGGTATACGGACCAAGGATTGTTAGGAACAGTTTTTGAATTAGGAAAACTCTGCCCCAAAATCCTTACTCAGCTTACAATCGATGATCATCGATTCACTGATTTACGTTGGATCCAGAATATTCGCAACAACGACTTCTCTTTAGCCTCGACAACTTTACGTAGAGAAGCTTCGGTACAAACAGACCAGTCATCTGGTGAACATTCCAACATATTCAAAAATCGTAGTCTCACGAAGAGCTTGGAAAAGTTGTGTGAAGCAGCCCATGTATGATTGCAATTCGCTTATTAATATTACAAACAATATAAAACTCGATTAGTAATACTACAAACTAACTAAAACTACATAATGTATCTTAAGAAAACATAGATCGAAGGAGCCCAATTACCATCAGATTCTAAACTATGATACCATCTCCGTTTCTAATATGACTAAGGCTTAGTTCTTGGTCGACGACCTTGCTGGTCTGTCTTTTCTCCGAGTAAAGATAGAAATGCTGCAATAGCAAAATACACTTTATTGAATGTTGTTTATGAAGAAGGCAAAAGCGGTTACGTGTTGGTCTCATGATTGATTACCATTTTACGATAAGTCACGACTTACATCAAAGGCTAACGAAATTAAGCTTACAACTAACTTCGCCCAATTACCGAATATTCCACCTCTTACATCATGCATGTCGATGGAATCAAAAATAAGTTGAAATAAACTCAACGTGCCACCCGTGAAGTCTAGTATTATAGTCCAAATATTGAAACCCATCGTACTTCGACGGTGATAATTTAATAAAACTTGTGAAAGGTATGAGCCTATACCGAGGAAAACCTTGATCGAAGCGAGAAAATACAAAAAATCAATCCAAAGAAAATATATCTTTGTAATGATAAGAGCGATGATAGCTAAGGACCAAAGAAAGACAAGGGATAGAATATATTTGGTAAATTTCGATGGTGGTGTAATTTTAAACCCTCCATAGGAAACTATTTGGTAACATAGAATTGAGCTCATTAGGCTTGCATGTAAGGCAAAGGCGACATCACTACTTTCTATCATTATTTTGGCATCCTCTCCATGTATTGCTTGATATTGATGTTTGACAGTTGAGTTGAAGTAAAACGTTGTACAATATGTGGCATAGGCAGAGAGATTAACAAGTTGGTATAGAGCTGAGTCCGTACTCAAACCTGCAACGGAATTTCGCATGATGTTGATAATAATTTGAGGATAAAAGCAAATCTTATAGAGAGCAAAATGATGTTAATAAGAATGTAGGAGTGGTATTTAGAAGATATCTAAACACTATAACTTACACTCCAGCTAACGAAATACATATAGCCAACGATCGAGCTAACATATCGATACCAAGCTGTCGGTAAATCCTCATTTTTTGGCATCGATAAACCAAGAGTTAGTCCTAATACAATCACGATAGATAAACCGTTACGGATGTTTGACAACGACCCACTCTGATCTGAAAAAGTATCAAGTAACAGAATCATTTCTGTTTTCAAAAGTCTAAACAATCTACTACCCTTACTTATGGATGTTTTATCACTAGATTTAGAAGACTCATTGTATCCGTTATTCGAAAGTAATGCTTCACTCAGTTGTCGATTCAGTTTTTGAGAACTTTTCAAAGATGCTGTGAAGTTGGAATGGACAAGATGAGTATTTTGAAAGGTTTGTGGTTTCTCGATGTCCGTAGTGGGACTCGATGACGATACTCTTGAAGAAAGGCTTGAGGATCTCTTGAGCTCGGCACTTGAGACCGATGAAATTTTGTTTGCCGTATCAAGATTACATAATTCTATGCCTCCATCACAGTTAGAAACCGACACTATGTCACTGTTGATTTGTGTCGTTGAATCTAAGTAAGAAGTTGGGTCATTGCTTGGTATTATTACAGCTTCTTCTCTTACTGTACTCAATGTGCGCTTACTTAACTATCGGTTCATTTTTGAGAGTCAAAAAATTAGCAACTTGACTTTATTGTAAAACGAAGATCTTTATGTCAACTTGAATTAAATACCAATGGGAAACGTATTTGAAACGAAAGACGCTTTATTTCGAAAGTGAGGGCTAGTCTTCTTTCTTCGCAATAGTCATAGATATTGGAATCCTGCGAGAAATTCTTGGTGGCATTGTAGCTTATGTAAATTGTAACCATTTCTTTAGTTTCGTTATCGTCGCATATCACATACAGACATACAGGCCTTCAACAGCATGCATGTTCATCGAACTCCATCGATCATGACATCCAATCACCCATCACCACTTGTGCTCTTTTTGTCGGTCGCTGTGGTGTGGGAATTTAGTATGTACTGTAGCTACAGTAGGCTATTATTGTATGTAGGGCTGTAGTATCCACTACATTGACGCCAGCAACCAAGGGTCCTGTCGACTATTTTTTATTTTTTTTCAACAATAAACGAGGACATTCAAGATGTTCAATTTGAGCAAATACGAGGCTTTAAGGAGCGAATTTTACTAAGTGTAATGCAGCTATTGGAGTATGAAAAGAAATTGAGAGATTGCTGACACATCGCTCATGTCTATATTTGTGACCAGCTCATCTATGTGTCATTTTAATCCTTGTAGACTGGCAAAGTATTCGTCACCGTTCACTTGCACTAGATAAAATATGGAGCAACTTTGAAGTCTTGTGCAATGAGTGCATGTAAGAATGCATGGAAGTCTATAATACCGTTGATAAAATATAGCATATCCATCAGCCTTGGGCCAGTTGGTTAGGTGAATGTCAGGACATATTGGAAGCCCTTGAAGAAGACCAACAGTTAAACCTACAAATGAAGCCAGCATAATAACAGCTCCCACAATCAAAATGACGTATCCCGCTTTCAATGAGGTACCAACTACGCGTATAATGACCGCAAATATGATCATCGCTATCAATACGCTGTATTCGATTAGAGGAATTTTCGCAGCTCGTTGCAGCGATAAGGCCATCGTTCTACGACTCTCTGATTTGTATGACAAGAGCCAGCGTGAAGAAAAGACTATCTTCAATGCCCAACTTGGTCCCAATATCGATCTTATACATACGCCGGATCCAACCAAGTAGAGACTAAATAGATATAGCGCCTCGTTGTATTTTATCGCTGGTCTGAGTAAAACAGTGATACTTGCCATGGGTATGGCGCCAATCACAACTAGCAGAAATACTATCCAACATCCGTGTTTAGAAATTGGAACAGAACCTTTCACATCCTCTGTCATAAACATTCTCTGTGATCCTAGATAGTGAATCTTAGAATCACAAAAAGAATCGACGTAAATATGAGGACAGAAAGAAAACGGCCAAAAATGAAAAATATTTCTTAGAGTCCACTTCACAGTGAAAAAGTCAAGAGTAACAGCGGTGACAGAAAGTGCACTTGTATTACTTGGAATTTCAGTATAGGCTGATTCATGGATGAATATAAATATCAAAAGGATTGTGCAAACTAAGAATGGTAGTATCACAACAGCAAAAGAAAATATTCTCCAACTTTTTTGCCCTTTGATTATAAAGATACTCCGTTGTGATGGAGAAGACAAAGATTCTATTCCTGTTTTATCATTCATCTCTGTAAACTTTTCTAGAGTATCGATGAGCTTTCCATAGCAAAATCGGACGAAAGAGAGTAAACTTGCAATCAATATGATTAAGTCCACTTTTTTAAAATGATATCGGAGGTTTGGCGTCTGTAACAAATAATCTCGTTCACAATGATTTCCTGAACGGTACGAGTTAAGGTTAGGGAATGATCGACACTGATCTGTATCGAGACAACATTGAGCACGTTGTACCTCTTCGCTTCTAGCGGAAGCCTTTTGTTGGAACACATTTGTTGTTCTCCAATGAGGTGGAAAATTACGAAAAATACGTACATCATCAAGGGCCCAAAAATCACGCAAAGGATCAAAATAAGGTTGTTCCCATTTGATTCTTGTGTGATTCGTCCACGCATCGGTTGGTATTGATGTGACGATTTTTGTAAATGTCGCATTTCTGTAATTCACTACAGGGTATTGGGCAAATACATTCCAAGATGTACCATTATCAATACTATATGAGATGAAAACATCACCATCAAAAGATGATTTGCATGGTGTCTCATTCTCGCCTGAAAGAATTGGTGCCATTTTTAGGTAAAAGTCCACCTGACCACCAAAGGAAACGTCTAAATGAATTGTCTCAGCAAATCGAAAATTAACACCGCTAAACGTCAACGATCGCGGGTTTAATGCCAAGTTGTACATAGATCCAGGTTTTGAAATGTTGTTTGACCCGCAAATATTTAGTGCTCTTCCATTTTCAATTCTTGCCCATTTTGAGCTGGCTGTACCTGTGGTTGTCGCATTGACATAGAAGGAGTCCTTCCATAGATCAAATGTGTCTTCGAAAATAATCAATGAATCATTTTCCAGTAAGCAAAAGTCATATCCGATTCTTGAATTACTTCGTTTGTAGAGCTCATCGTCAAAAATACAAATTTCACCCAAGACTTTGTTTACAGATTCCACTTCACTGCAAAGGTGATAAAAATTCGGCATTTCTAATGTGCTTCCCATTTCAACACATACTTGTCGGTTGCAGTGTTGAAACCATCCGAAACATTTCGACCCCCATATTGTTTGTGGTGCTCTGGTGAATAATTGGGCTATAAGAACCATACACCCAAATAACATTGAAATCACAAATAGACTTATCGTCCAGCATAAAAAAATGTACGCTGAATGAGTTAGTGTTGTATTTGTAACGATGATTTTCTCATTGCAACCTGGGCATGAATCTCCCTTTCTGAAATAGCATTCTCGACAGTAATAATGATTGCAGCATTTTCGTAGGATTCCTTGATTTAGACAAAGGCGACATTCCTCGTCCTCGAGACATTTATCAGATCTAAGAATGAAATCTCGTCTCATCATTGAGGTTTTCAAATTATCAAGTTGATAAGCTAAAATCTCCAACAGCTTGAATTTTCTTTTACAGTCCTAAATACCGGTACGACGTACAGGGGTACCGTATTAGTGTCGCCATTTTTTGGGTTAGTTTTTTTATTTTGGCGAGATTGTTTTCGCTAGTTTATGATCGATGGCGTCCCTTTTTGGTTTGCTATTTGATCTCGATCGGCTCACAGATCTCAAAATTCAAAAGAAAAGTTCAACCGATCGAAGAACGAATAGGTGAAACAGCTCAAAGTCACGCATTAGATATTCTTGTCGTTTGATCGTCATCAAAATGACTGAGGATCAATCACGTATCCGACTGAACACTTCCGACAACGATGTCAGTTATTCTTCATTACTTCAACATGCTGTTGCGATGGCCGAATCTGAACTTAAAAGAGCAACAGATGACATTTCACTCACTTTTCTAGCAACTAACCAATCTGTGAGAAACAGATATGATGATAACGATAACATCGACTATGAGAATATTGAATCATCTACATCGAACCCAGCTGAATCGTACAAGACCTTCAAGGACATAAAATATCAGGCTTTATTTGATGGTACAACCTTGAATGATGATGAGACTTACAATGCTTATCATCCAGCCTATGTTCATTCTCACAATGGACAGAGAAAGTCGTGTGATATGAATCAAAGCAGGAGTACTGTGCATAGTATCGAAAATCAAACCAGAGGAAACGACGCTGATGAAGATTTTCTCCCCAATCGACAGAATATATCCAAGGAAATATCCATGATTCCACCCCGTTGTAAATTGTCAGCTACTAGAGTTTCCAATTTGACAAAGATGACGAAATCAATGACACCTTCAACGGATAGATCATTTGAAATAAACAGTACTAAGATCATCGTTGGTTCGACACCGAAATCTTTTTCAGGATCAGTCGCATCATCACAAACTTTACCTAAAGCAGCAAAGCAAGGTGAATCAATCTCACAAAGTTCCTATTATCGTCGCAGAAACACTGTAATGAATGCAAATGAACAGCTTTTGGTCTATAAGCCACCTCGCTTGTCGAGAAGTGATATCAAAGGAACACAATGTGAGAGATCGGATGATGTCAAGCGTAGTAAAAGTCTTCCAATGAATTCGAATAAATCGACCAAGCTTGCAAATAAAGACATGACTCCTTCTAGTAAATGTATATCAAGTCTGTCAAAGCCATCAGATGGGAACAAGGTAACTCAAGTGGTCAGCCTGACTTCAATCGGGAGGCGTGCAAGGAGGAAATCATTGGGGTTTTCAACGTTGATCTCTCACGAGAAGTCCAACACTGTCAAGTCAACGGCTGACAATTCCTCTAAAGACATAGTGACGACGGTAAATTCTCATTCTATACTCCAAGGAACACCAGAGAGTAGGAGAAAGCCGAGAAAAAAGACAAGAGTGCGAGTTCCGAAATTGTCTCCGAAACTACGAAAATCAATAGCTCAACTTCCTCTTGCTCCGACTCCTACTCAAAACAAAGAGACACGGAAGACTTTAGTACAGGCCATTTCTCGTAGAAAAATTTCTCCAGTGAAGGGATCCACATGCAAACCGATGGTCCCAAAGAAATGCATACCCAAGATTCGACGAGACATCAGCACAAACAAGGCACTGACATTTACGGAGGAGACCATTTTTTTTCTCCGAAAGGGATTTCGTGAAAACATTACCCCACCAACGGATGGCAAAGGTCTTAAGCCTACTGTGCCAAAGTCGCCATCATTTCAAAGGCCTTTCGTCGCTACCAAATATCTAACGAAGACGAAAACGCTGGCCGAGCAGATGCAACAGTTTCTCAGCTCTGGTTTACGTAATAATACACCTATAAAGAAAAGCACCTACACTTTGACGACTCCGGTGTCCCCAAAGTTCTCTACCCGTGGCGCAGGGTCTTCAATCACGACCGTGACTGCTAGGATCAAATCTCTGACTCTTGCCGAGGAGACAAATCTTTTCCTTCGGACTGGATTTCGGAGAAATATACCATCTACTAAGGATTTGAAGGAATTCAAGCCTACAATCCCCAAATCGCCATCATTTCAAAAGCCTTGTCGACTATTTTGTAACTCAGATCTGCCTAAGACGAAAACTCTGGCTGAACAGACGCAGGCGTTTCTCAGCTCTGGTCTACGTAATAATACACCTATCAAGAAAAGCACCTACACTTTGACGACTCCGGTGTCCCCAAATTTTTCGAAACGTGGTAGAGACTCTTTGAATGTAAGTGCCGATTGCAAGAGAAAGTCAATTACTTTGGCAGAGCAGTTATCCATACAAAGATCATGTCTTAGGGAGATAAACAATGATCATCATGACCAAACTTTTCAACAAAAATATTCTATTCCTATGACTCCAAATCTCCACAAACCGTACAAACAGATACCAGACATCCCGAAGGTAGAAACATTAACTGAGAAGAGAGATTCGTTAATCCGGAATGGTCTGCGCCAAGGGTCAATAAATATACCACCTTGCATTCGCGTAATTAATAAACCTCTGTCATCCGTGAAAACTGATGACTCAGATATTCAACAGTCTGTAGCCTTGGGAATGATTGATCCTTGGCAGGATTAATGATTTTTGCAAACCAGAGTATGACTTTAAACCTAGGTTTTAAATGTCACATTTCAAATATGGTACTAAATTATTTCAAGATGGAACCGAAAATTACCTGTATACTGGTTCCGAAATAAATGTTAAAAATTATGTTTTATTTCGATTCATCGAGCATATCTTTCCAACGGGCAGCATAAATACTCCTTTGCGGACCTCGGTCAAGCAATTCAGCATGAGTTCCGTTCTCAACAATCACACCATTATGAAGAACAAAGATCCTATCGGCGAAGCGACCAACAGACCAACGATTCGAAGTAATCAATGTCGTCGCCCCTGATTTGCGGAGATTTTTCAATAATTTTGCCTGATGTATCTCGTTCATGTGCACACCCAAATCATCTAGAAGAAGAACTGCGCCATCCAGTGCTAGTTTCATCGACGCAGTGACACTTTGATTTGCCGAAATAATCTGTGCTAAAACTCGTGTCAAGACTATTTTTTCACAATCTGATGATGAAAGTAGATACATTTGTGAAGTGGGCGAACGCGTTAAATCATCTTCATTCGCAGTTACCACTGTTAATAGCTTGCCTGCTGGCAAACGCGGGAACAGTGTAGATGAGATTGATGTTATTTCTGATGCTATGTCTATTGCAGGCTTCTCAATGTGACTGAAACCGTATCCCAAAGCCTCCTGTAGCGTCATACCTGAAAATAATTGCGAGAGATCCGAAAGCGACCGAAGACTACTTATTGCTACCCCGACTTTCCGCTTAATTTGAGAGGCATTTGACTGAGAGACTTCAGATCCAGATAGATAAATTGACCCTCTAACTATTTGTGTCGATCGCGATGGGTTGGGAACGTTGAAGAGACTTTCTGCAAGAGCTGTAATTAGACGGCTCTTGCCACTAGCATCGTCACCGAGTATTACTGTAACCTCCCCCTTTTTACCAGAAAGAGATATTCCTTTGATTGCCCACGCACTGTTACAAACATATATGAGCGATCAGAACGACAAAGTGATAAAATTTGGCGGTGCAAAGTCTTGCGCCTTACCGTTTAGCAACATGAGCTACCCAAAGGTCTCGAACTTCTATCCCATCCGTATTTGCAATGGCGTCGTTTATTCGCTGAGGTCGCGGATTCGGATGGAGATGATTAGTCTGCGGGAATATTTCATAGAAAACTTTGATGATAGGCTTAAATTGAAAGACGTGTTTCGTATGCACAATGGATTCTCGGGCTATGCAGTAGGTGAAAAGACTTATTATAGTCATATCAATCAGTTTTAGCCAATCAATAGGTTTTTGATAGATTGAGGATAAAAGTGCCTGCATGAAAACTGGAAACGTTAGGAGAAGGATGCATATGCAGTGGAATACAGAGAATCTAGCTCTAACGATAGGATTTGTTGGAGTAAAGAGCTGTCTTTTATCTATGGCAGGGTGCCTCAACCGCTTCGAGCGCCATCGGTCCACGAAAAGTTCAATGGAGCCATCTGGTATTAGCATGTTAATTCGATTAGCACTTGTTGCCCCCATATTAGAGAGTAGTGAAGCCCCTGAAGTTAAATAATCTTCATTATCATTCCTTACAAAATCCCAAGTGTCTCGTTTGTTGAAATTCAGCATGTGAATAAACGATTGAATATTAGGCATTCTAGAAGTAAGAAATAGGAAGGAAACATATAAAATGTTTAAGGCCATAGGTGAAAGATCGTCAAGCGACACACGGCCTACAAATTTCGCCCTTGCACATGTTTTTCGGAATAGGGCGATTATGAGCGTTTTAAAAGATTCAACGATAGCTTTCCAATCGATTGACGTTGGGCGCTCTATTCTCGATATTATTCCCAGCATACTTTCCACCACATTCCACATTGATATAAGGGTCATAGAGTCCACAGATACAGCGAGCATCAGTATTGCACATAACGTCAATATGAAGAATGATCGTAATCTGGCTACAGCTACAGATGCATACACTTGTTCACCCGATGCGGAGCCCAATACGTCAGATAGATATGGTTTGACTTGAAATCCCGATGTGATCCGAGAAAAGAGCTGTGCGTACAATGCGTTTTCTTTCATGTCGGCCTCAACTTGATTGGATAATAATTGAACCTTGCGTCGAAATAATAGGTCACGAGTAAATCCTGTAAGTATCATAGCTACAAAAGCGTGTAATAACCATGAATCAAGAAAATCAGTTTCGAATATTGTTCTCATTGATATCCTTAGAAGAGCTTGTAGTTGAGTCCAAGACTCTGGTACACCTAGAGTTTCCAAGGAAAGTTGAAATATACTATGACATTGTCTGGTTACGGAGAATAAAAGCATCAACTGTATGAAATCAAAAAACGCTATTGCTCTGCCAATGTCACGACACTTCTTGATATCCTTTTGCGATAATAAGTTGATAGTATTTCTTCGAATCAATTGCGTTTTAAATTCTTTGCGTTGCTTGATGTCATCTATTAAAGATAGAGTGACACCATTTTTCATTTCAACACTTGGATCCCTCAAAGGTTGTTGTGACTTCTTTATGATATCCTCCCCATCATGGAACTCAGCCCATTCTGAATCAACCCATTCGTAATTTTTACGATGCCTCAAACTAAATTGCAACGGATTCATAGTAAAGATAGTGCTGAATAGATCTCCTACCTTATTGGATCGGTAAACTAGTTCATCATTATGGTCCACATCGTTTATGGATTTTGATTTCAATGATTTGATTGAATTGGGAGGTCCTTTGAATTCTATTTCCTTAATTTGTTTGGACTCTAATATAGGACGCGCAGGTAAGTCGAAACGTCCTTGTGAAGCAAAAATCTCTCTTGGATCCCTTGGCTGACTTGAACCTGATTCATCGAAAATCTCGTTCCGTGGCGTTGTAGTTTTGTCCAAATCGAAACGATGTTGTAGGCCGTCTCCCTCCTCAATATCGGAATCATCATCATCATGATCTTTTGCTGGTGGTAACGCTAATGAAGCAAGCTGTCTTTGAAAAGGAGTCAGCTCTTCCTTTACAGGAACTCCTGTTGGGTATTGTGTTTCTTTGATTATGGGTTCCCCTTGAGGTATTATTGTCCCCTTCCCATTTATATTTCCACGATCCATAATTTTATTCGTAGATGATCCCCCCATGGGCATTGATTTCTCCGTAGAATCTTGTACGTGAATGTCACTTGTCTTGTCATTTCCCAACCATCGTCTTCTTCGATTAGCCTCTATTGTAAGTCTACGATCTTCTTCCCACACCGTTTGTGCTTCATCACTTTGCGTTGGTGCACCCCTTATAGCACGCCATCGATTCATCCATCCTCGGATCGAATTCGCTGCAGCAGCACCTGTAAGTAAAACATTTCCCGCTGCATGTTGCGTTGACCGTTTCATAGTTTGTGCAGCCTGTTGAACAAGTGTGGCAGAGGTATGTAGCATGTCTTGTGCGATATCATCTACATCTGCCAATGTATCCAAGGATTTCGTCATTCGTTGGACAAGTTGTGATTGAAATGGATTCGGTACACGAATAGGAGGAGTATTTGTACGGCGGTGATTTTGTGGAGAGTATGCTGAGGATGTGTGATATGGAGGTTGGATATACCTTGGATCTCGTTGTTGTGTTGACTGGTACAAATTCTCATTTGTTTTATAAATATCAATTTGACGCTCCATCTGATGTTGTTGATAAGATGGATGGGGATAGGATGACGTCCATTGATGATAATATGAATGATCGGGCGGTAACAGTGGACTCGGCGGTATATTGGAACTCCTTGAATCGTTATCAAAATTCTGTGGTATAATAGGATGGTTCGGGACTATCTCTCGTCTGTCCATTCTATTTATTCCATCTGATCTCGAGATTGATAGTTTTGGAGGCAGTGGAGGAGGAGGAGGAGGTATGGCTCGTGGATTGATTGTTTCATCGTTTGAGTCAGGAAAGTTTACATCAGAGAGAGAAAGGATCGGTGGTGGTGGAGGAGGTGGCGGTAAAACATTCTCTATTGAAACACTACACGATGCAGGAACCCAGCATATGAAATTAAGGCCTATGACATATAGATGAATACTCTTCATATTGATGAAAAAGAACTACAGCTATGATTAGTTCAACAAATGGTCCATTTTGAACGAACGAATGCATAATTATTGATTGATGTTTAAAAATGAATCAACTTGATCTTGCATGATTCAGATTCATAGGCTAGAGCGTACAGTATGTGAAGGGACCGCCGC
>Ga0169931_10002141_pt1 | contig 32354 bp, 28 predicted proteins | sample Kivu_15m_20L_FD_129675 | JGI IMG/M metagenome (GOLD analysis project Ga0169931, IMG submission 129675) | Freshwater microbial communities from Lake Kivu, Western Province, Rwanda to study Microbial Dark Matter (Phase II) - Kivu_15m_20L... | ecosystem: Environmental > Aquatic > Freshwater > Lake...
GAGCGCCCCCGACAGGACGGTCACCAACGGCCAGGAAATCCACTGCGGCCTGAGGCTGTCCTTGCGCGGCCGTCCGGATTTCCAGCCTGCAAAGACAGTCAGTCCGAGCAGTGCGGCGGCGGCGAGGCAGGATATCAGAACATTCATGACCCGGATTATGAGCCTGATGCGGCGGTCAGGCAAGGTCGTCCGGCCGCCGACGTCCGGCCCGTCATCCGGCCTCGCAGAGGCGTTCGATCGGCGCCTGACGCTCTATGCCCAATACTGATGGTGTTTGCCGATGCGCCGCAACAGACTATCAGGTCTCCGGTCCGCATGTCCCTGCGTGAGCCCGCACCGCTGACCTTTTCGGCCGACCCGCCCATCGGCCGGGGCTCACGGCACGTTAAGGAGCGTGCAGGGCGGCTGCAGTCAGGAGGAGACGCGATGAATTTCCGCTCAGACACGGCAGCCCCGGCTCACCCGGCCATCCTTGAGGCTGTCATGGCGGCCAATGAGGGTTGCGCCTCAAGTTATGGCGCTGACGCCTGGACCGGGCATATGCAGGAGGCCCTGACGGCGGCTTTCGGGTGCGAGCTTGATGTCTGGCTGGTCTCCTCGGGCACGGCGGCCAATGCGCTGGCGCTGTCGGTCCTGTGTCCGCCCCATGGCGGCGTTCTGTGTCACAGGGAAGCCCATATCGAGCGTGACGAGCGCGGCGCTCCGGAATTCTTCACGGGCGGCGCCAAGCTCTGCCTGCTGCCGGGCCGGCATGGTCTGATCGATCTGGATGCGCTCTCAGCCCGCCTGGCGGCTAACCGCCCGGATTTTGTTCATGAGACGCCCGCCCACGTCCTGTCCTTGTCGAACCTCACGGAGTGCGGCGCCGCCTATACCCCGGCGGGTATCGCCGAGCGCGCCGGCCTCGCCGCCCGCGCGGGGCTTGGCGTGCATCTGGACGGCGCCCGACTGGCGAACGCGCTGGTCTCCACCGGCGCCAGTCCGGCTGACATGACCTGGCGGGCCGGTGTGGACGCACTCAGTTTCGGGGCGACAAAGAACGGCGCAATGGGGTGTGAGGCTGTCATACTGTTCGGTCCGGCCCGCGAGCGATGGCGGGATCTGCAGGCGCGGGCCAAGCGCGCCGGACACATGCCGCCGAAAATGCGTTATCTGGCGGCCCAGATGACGGCCTACCTTGCCAACGGGCTGTGGCTCACGCTGGCCCGGCAGGCCAACGCCTCAGCGCGTGAGCTCGCCGCCCTGCTGACCGCCAGCGGCGCTGAGCTGGCGCATCCTGTCGATGGAAATGAGGTGTTCGTGCGTCTGCCGGAGGGCGTGTCTGACCGGCTGGCAGCCTCGGGCGCCGGCTTTTATCCCTGGCTGGACGGATCCTGGCGCTTTGTCTGTTCCTGGGCGACGCAGCCCTCCGAGATCGCCGCTCTGGGGGCGGTCCTCGCCCGCTGAGCCTCGTTTTTTGGTCTTTTGCCGGGAGATCGGTGAAATTTCACCGATCGGTTTGACCGGATTTCGAGCCTGTTCTGCCAGTCCTGACAGTCGCCCGGGCTCTCTCAGCTGTTCCGGGCGTTGGGGCAGACTGTATGCTGTATCGCGAATTTCAGGCCTTCTTTCTGGGCCAGGTTGAAACGCCCCCCGGGCTCGCAGAGAGCATCGCCACATCCCGCCGTCGCCGTTTCCACGCCATGGCCCCGCTTGCGGCCATCCACTCCCTGCTGACCGCCATTGTTCTGACCATCGCACTCTGGTCCGAACCGGTGATGCCGCTGGTGTTCGTCTGGTGCTACGCCAGCGCTGTTCTGGTCTTCATACGTGTGCGCGAAGCGCGCCGGCCGGTCATTCCCGGACAGGAAGCGGCCGAGGATACAAAAATCATCGCCTACACGCTCTTCAGCGGCGCTTTCTGGGGTCTCATTGTCGCAGCTCTTGTGGCCTCAAGCAGTCAGGAGCAGCATCTCCTGCTCGGCATTCTCACCGCAGCCATTCTCTGCGTCGGGGCCTTCCTGCACTCGAGCTTCCCTGTCGCCTCGCTGGGTTATTCACTCGCCATCGCCCTCGGCGCCTGCCTCGGTCTCGTGGTTGGCCATCACCAGTGGGCGATCAATGCGGCTCTGCTTCTGGCGGCGGGCATCACCGCGCTTCAGCGCTTCTCGGCCGAGACGCACGCCAGCGATGTCCGGCGCATTATCGATGCATCTGCTCTCAAAGACGCCAAGGACACCGTCGAGCTCCTGCTGACGGATTTCGAGGCCCACTCCTCAGACTGGCTCTGGCGGATTGACGAACAGTACCGCATCGGCCCTGTCTCGCAGCGCTTTGCCGACGCCGCAGGCCTTCCCGCCGAGACGCTGCAGGGCGCGCACCTCCTGGCGCTGTTTGATTCTGCCTCGGCCAACACGCTCAATGGTCTCCTGAGCGGCCGCGAGCCGTTCCGTGATGTTGTTCTGGGCGTCTCGATCGGCGCCCAACGGGGCTGGTGGTCGATGAGCGGTCAGCCGACGGACGATGGCGGCTGGCGCGGGGTCAGTTCGGATATCACCAGCTCGCGCAATGCCGAAGCGGCCATAGCCTACGCTACGGAATTCGACAGCCTGACTGATCTTCCCAACCGCGCCATGTTTATCCGTCAGCTTCAGATCGCTGAGGAGGCTGCCGAGGCGAACGGGGAAACCTTCGCTCTGTTCGTCATTGATCTCGATAACTTCAAGGCCATCAACGATACGCAGGGACATCCGAGCGGGGATGCATTCCTTAAGGTGGTCGCCAGGCGGTTGCGCGCCACCCTCGAGCCGGGCGCCTTTCTGGCCCGTCTTGGAGGGGACGAGTTCGCCATCCTGCAGCGGAACACGGATGCTGATGCGGCCTGGGAGATGGCGGAGATCCTGGTCGACGCCCTGCTGGCCCCGGTCACGCTCAATGGTCGTGACATCCTGTCCGGGGGCAGCGTCGGCGTCGCCATAGGACCCGACAATGGCGGGGATCCCGCGATTCTGATGAAACATGCCGAGCTCGCCCTTTACAGCGCCAAGGCGCAGGGTCGCGGCTGCGCCCGCTTTTTCGAGGCGGGCATGGATGAATCCGCGCGCGTCAGGGCCGATCTCGAGGCCGACCTGCGCACCGCCGTGGCCGAAGGGGCGATGGATGTCTACTTCCAGCCTCTGGTGAACATCAGCACGCAGGCCACCGCAGGCTATGAAACCCTTCTGCGCTGGAACCGCCCCGGTCATGGCATGGTCTCTCCGGGCGTCTTCATCAGCTGCGCGGAGGAAACCGGCATTATCGTGCCGCTGGGCGAATGGGTGATCCGCAAGGCGGTCGAGGAGGCCGCCACCTGGCGCGAGGATGTGACCGTGGCCGTCAACCTCTCGCCCGCGCAGATGAAGAACCCGTCCCTGCTGACCACTGTGGTCGGCGCCCTGGCCGCCTCGCAGCTGCCACCGAGCCGCCTCGAAATCGAAATCGTCGAGAGCGTGCTGATGGACGAAACCGAGGCGACGCTGCGCACGCTGCATTCCCTGCGCGAGGTTGGCGTCAGGATCGCCCTGGACGACTTTGGCACGGGCTATTCGTCCCTCAGCTATCTGCGGTCGTTCCCATTCGATAAAATCAAGATTGATCAGTGCTTTGTGCGCGACATCGCATCGAGCATGGAGAACCAGGCGATTGTCCGCGCGACCATATCCCTGGCCCGGGACCTCGGAATGAAGATCACCGCCGAAGGGGTTGAGACAGAGCAGCAGGCCGCGATACTGGCCAGCCTCGGCTGCCACGAGGTGCAGGGCTACCTCTACAGCCGGCCCGTTCCGGCCAGCCAGCTTGAAAAGAAGGACGGGGCGACACGTCCTGTGTCCAGCCCGCTTGCGATGCGCCGCAGGGCCTGACGGGCGCGTCTTCAGGGCGCTGAGATCAGGCTTTGCCGCTTCACACGCCTGATGGCCCACATTGAGGGTCTGGCCCAAATGCAGGCCAGAACCCCAACTGAAAGCCTGGCCCCAACTGAAAGCCTGCCCCCAACTGAAAGCCTGGCCCCAGATGTGTTCATGCCCGCCCGGGGGACCCGGACGGGCATGAGGAATACACTAGTCTCCGGGAATTGGGCGGCCTCAGAGTTATGAGGCTCTAGCCAAGGACTGGCTGCCCAATGCGAAGAGCTTAGCTACTACTTCTTCTTCTTCGCAGCTTTCGCCGGCTTCTTGGCGGCGGGTTTGGCAGCTTTCTTCGCTTTTTTGGCAGTGGCCATTCTAAGTCTCCTTGAGTGGTCCCAAGTGTCCGCTCGCTAGCGAGCTCGCACCCATTGAAGTTGAGTCATCTCCGATCGGAAAACCGACTCAACGAATCTCTCTTACACCATCTTCGCGTCAGAGTGCAGCACCTCTTCTCAAACGATCGTTGATCGCCTCACCGAGACCGACCTCGGGAACAGGCGCCACCGCGATGCGGTCATGGCTGAGATCGAGCGTGCGCAGCATCGCGAAGAGATTGGCGGCCGCTTCAGCAGCATCGCCGCGCGCGGAGAGGTTGAGCCTCGCCGTCACGCCAGCAGGCGGCGGTCCAAAACCGAGAAAGGCCTCGCCCTCTTCGGCGTGCTCAGCATCCAGGCGCAGGCGCGCGCGCGGTGCGTAGTGACGCTTCAGCATACCCGGCGCGAGCACGCCTGATGCGGCCTCAGGCGCGCTGAGCGGGCCTGTGAACAACTCGATGTCCTGACGCGCCGCAGCGCCCGGGCGCAGCATCACAGCGACCGTCTCGCCAGGGGCGATGATGGTCGATTCAAGACCCGCCTCGCAGGCGCCGCCATCGATGATGAGACGGATGCGATCGCCCAGACCGGCGGCGACGTGCGCCGCGCGCGTGGGGCTGAGCTGCTCCGACAGGTTAGCTGATGGCGCCGCGAGAGGTCGTCCCACCTCCCTGATAAGTCTCAGAGTTGCTTCGTGTTTTGGTTGCCGAAGGGCGATCGAGGGAAGGCCGGCTGTTGCGAGCTCGGAGACCGGGCAGTCGGGCCGGCGCGGCAGCACGAGCGTCAGCGGGCCGGGCCAGAAGCGTTCGGCCAGACGCTGTGCGAGCGGACTGAATTCAGCCAGCGTCTCAGCCATGGCGAGGTCGGCGACATGGCAGATCAGAGGATTGAAGGAGGGGCGGCCCTTGGCTGTGAAGATCGCAGCCACGGCGGCCCCGCTGGTGGCGTCAGCGGCCAGTCCATACACTGTCTCAGTGGGGACGCCGACGATGCCGCCGGCGAGGATCAGGCGGGCGGCGCGCGCGATGTCGGCGGGCGTCTCGCCGATGATCTCGGCGCGCTCCGCGGGGCAGGGCTGAGGCGTGCGGGTCATGGGTGGAGGCGTATCCTTATCGCCTGTGTGCGGCGCCAGCGAAGGTCGCCGCCGCCTGGCTGAGCGCTGCTGAAGGACCCCGGCGGCGCTGTGCGGGGCTGATCAAATCGCTATCTGAGTGTGCCCTGAGAGTCACAGTTTGTCTGCTCCCGCTGGCGCCTCATCGCGTCGTCTTCGGGGTGTGGCGCGAAGGCTGGTGACGAATCATCAATGCGGGAGGCTGCGTCCTCACTGACGCGTCGCGACCAGATCAATCACCACGGTGACGGTCTCGCCGACCCATTCTGCGTCCCCTGACGGCGCAGCCTTCGTGCCGGCCCCCACGCCGAGATTGAGACGGCTGAGCCCGACCTCTGCATGCATGACCGCTTCGTCCCCGCTCATGTCCAGGGTGAAGGGCAGGCGAACCGGGGAGGACAGCCCCTTCATCTGCAGCACCCCCGTCGCCTCATAGTCCCGCTGGTTAAGCCTGTAGACGCCGCCTCTCACTTCAAAGACAGCCTCGGGGTATTGTCCGGCGTTGAACCAGTCGGGCTGGGACAGGCTGTCATCGAAGTAAGGCTCGCCGGTGCTGAAGCGTCCGACGGGTATGGCGACGCGCACGGCGCCGTCCGCCGGGCTGTTGGCGTTGGGCGGGGCGGTCGTGTCGAGGCGGATATCGGCGGTCCATTCGGGAAAGACGCCCTCGTAGGGACGTCCCATATACGTGAAGCGCACGGCCAGCCGGCTCCTGGCGTAATCCACCGTCCATGCCGGCGCCGCGGAGGCGGGCGCCTGCTGGCTGGCGCTGGGCTGTCCCAAGCCCACCGGGGGCTGTCCGCTGGCGAGGTTCAGTCCGGCGATGACGGCGAACAGGAGCCCGGCCGCGCCGAAGGCCCAGAAGGCTCCCTGTCCGTCGTCCGGCGGACCGGCCGTGCGGCCGAACAGGCCTGGCGCCATGCGCGCGAGAAGCCCGTCCCTGTCTGCGACATGGTGCTTCAGGGCGCCGGCGATGTGCAGAACCATGAGCCCGGCCATCAGCCAGGCCATCACGCTGTGGGCGGAGCTGGCGATCTCTTCCAGTCCCTCACGGGTCTCGGCTGCAAGCTGGGGTATCAAGGGGAGGCGCATGTCAGGGCCGCCGAAGTAGCGCGTCTCAAAAGCGCCGGAGGCTGAGGCCATGATCCAGCCCGTCAGCGGCATGGCGATCATCAGAACATAGAAAAGGATGTGCACCGCACGCGAGGCGCCTGCCTGCCATCCGGCCATGGCCGGCGCAGGCGGCGGCGGGTTCATCAGACGCCAGGCGATGCGCGCGACGGAGAGAAGCAGGACCGTTATGCCAAGGGACTTATGGATCTGAACGATGGACTGATACTGAGCCCGTTCGGCCAGACCGCCCTCCGCCAGATCCTCCATGATCCACCCTACGAGCAGGAGGCCCAGGATCATGGCGGCGATCGCCCAGTGCAGGGCGATCGCGACCGCTGTGTAGCGCCGCGCCAGCCCGGTCGGGGCGGCCTCTGCAGTGGGGCTGTGTGTGGTCATGGGCTGTGTTCCTTGAGCCGCGGCGAAGACGCGGGCGCTTATGCCATGAAATTTCAGCGATCCGAAGAAGCTGCAGTCAGATACGGGGCGCGCCCCGGACCCTCAGCGGCGGCCGTCCGCCAACCCCGTTCCCGCCAGCGTCCCCGCCGCCAGGCTGTCAGGGGCGCGTAAACTCCGCCTCGATCGCCACATCAATCTCATCGCCCACGAACTCGGCGAGCCGGGTCGATCCGAACGCGGAGCGGCTGAAACGCGCGGTTGCGGAGAAGCCGACCGCTGCGCGCCCTGCATACAGCGCGGCGGCTGGCATTGCGCCATTATAGACGACATCAAGCGTCACGGGCCTGACGACGCCCAACAGGGCCAGATCCCCGGTGACCCGTCCGGTATACGTCCCTGTCGTTTCAATCCCGGTCGATGTGAACGTGATGTCAGGGAAACTCCCGGACTGAAGAAAATCCCGGCCGATGCGGGCGTCCCATCCCTGATCGGTGGGATGGTCCGAGCGGACAGACATGGGGTTTATCCGCGCGACGATCCGTGACGCGGCCGGGTTCTGCGGATCAAAGTCGAGCGTGGCGTCGAAATCGGCAAAGCGCAGCGTGTAGCGGGACAGGCCCAGATGGCTGACCCGGAAGATGAGGGAGGCGTGGCTCTTTTCAAGTTGATACTGCCCGGCCGGCAGGCTGCTGAGCGTTTCGGGGGAGCGTTCGGCCACGAAGGCGCAGCCGTTCAGTAAAAGAAAACCGGCGAGCGCCCCTGCAAGCTTCATCCGACTCATCGCTCTGCCCCGCGGGCCTCAGCCATGACGGGCCGGCGGGCCAGGGGCCCCCTGCGCAGTCCGTCTCCGGCGAGGCTATTTCTGCACCATCTCTGCATTGATCTCGATCTTGATGTTATCAGCGATCGACCCGCCAGGGGCCATACCCCATTGTGTCTTGTTGATCGTACCTGTCGCCTGAAAGCCGACCTTGTGTTTCTGGCTGCGCGGATCATTGCGGTTACCGATATAGGAGACATCCAGAGTGACGGGTTTGGTAACGCCGAGGAAGGTGAGGTTGCCGGTCATCCGTCCGGTCCTGTCCCCCGTTTTCGTCACAGCTGTCGAGACGAATGTGATCGTCGGAAACTTGCCGGCGTTAAAGTAGCGCTCGCCGTTGGCGAGGACGGCGTTGAAGTCTTCCGTATTTCCTGCCGGCCGTGTCTTCTCGAAGTCTGTCTCGATGGACTTCGGGTCAATGGTGGCCGTCACTTTCGACTTGGTGACATCCGCCGGGTTGAAGGTCAGCTTGATGTCGAAATTCGTGAAACGGGCTGAATACCAGGCCAGGCCGTTATGCAGACCCTTCCACTCAAGGCTGGCGTGGGTCCGGTCGAGCACGTAATCGCCCGCCGGCGCCTGGACGGCGCCCTGCGCAAATGCGTGGCCGGCCAGAAGAGGCGCTGCGAGCGCCATAAGAAACGAACGCATTATGATCTCCATTCGTGCAGGACGCGAGAGGGACTGTTCCCGGCCGACGGGCCATCCGGAGGACTTATGGCGCGACGGGCGGTCTGTGTAGCCCGACCTTACACAAAATTGATAGGTTCCGGGCCGCAGCATCATGGCCCGGGCGCGCCGGGCGGGGCCTGTGTTTGCCTCTGCGCCAAATGCGTCCTAGCCTGCCTCTGATCGAGTGAGAAAGACCTCTGATGGATGGCTTTGAGGGCAAGACGGCCGGCGGGCGTTATGAGTACCCCTTTGGCGAGCCGCCCGGGCCCGGCGCTGTCCTTGATGTCGCCCCCGGGGTCAAATGGGTGCGCATGCCCCTGCCGTTCTCGCTGAAATGGATCAATCTCTGGCTCATCGAGGATGGCGATGGCTGGACGGTCGTCGACACCGGTATTCCCAATTCGGAAACCAAGGCGCTCTGGCGCACTATTTTCGACAGTGTTCTGGACGGGCGCCCTGTCAGGCGTATCATCATCACGCACATGCATCCTGATCACATCGGTCTGGCCGGATGGATGAGCCGCAAATTCCAGTGCGAGCTGTGGATGACGCGTCTGGAATACGTCACCTGCCGGATGCTGATTGCTGACACAGGCCGTGAAGCTCCTGAAGCCGGCGTGAAGTTCTATCGCGCCGCGGGCTGGGCTCAGGAAGACATTGACCGCTACATTGACCGGTTTGGAGGCTTTGGCCGGTCCGTCACCCAGCTGCCCGACGCGTTCCGGCGCATCAGCGATGGCGACGTTATCGAGATCGGCGGACGCCCGTGGCATGTCGTCACGGGATGCGGGCACTCGCCCGACCATGCCTGCCTGTTCGCTCCGGATATCAATGTCTTCATCTCCGGTGACCAGATCCTTCCGCGCATCTCCTCGAATGTCAGTGTCTTTCCCACCGAGCCTGATGCGGACCCCCTGACCGACTGGCTCACCTCCTGCGCCAAGCTGAAAGGCGCGATCCCGGCTGACGTTCTTGTCCTGCCAGCCCACAATGAGCCATTCCGGGGCGCCCACCGACGGCTTGATGCGCTCATCCAGGGCCATGAGGTCGCTCTCAGCCGCATGCTTGAGCGCCTGAGCGAGCCCAGACGGGTCACTGACCTGTTCGGGGCGCTGTTTGCCCGTGCAATCAGTCCGGACATTCTCGGCATGGCCACAGGGGAGGCCATCGCTCACCTGAACTGCCTTCAGCGGCGGGGTCTTGTCTGCGCTGAGCAGGAGGCCGGCGCGACGCTCTACAGACGGGCGTCTTGACGAGAGGGGCGTTGGCGTCGCGTATTGGCCTGTCAGCCTCTTTCGGGGGGCGTCCCTTCATAGTCGCCGCAGAGTCCCTGTAATGACCGATACCCCAACTGATCAGCCGGCGGCCCCTGGACCGGCCGCGACCGATACTGCTGGGGCCCCGGCAAAGAAGACGATAAAGTCAAAGATCCTTCACGAGTTCCGCGAAACGGCGCTGACCATCGCTGTCTTCGTTCCGTTCTGGCTCATCTTTTCGACCTTCGTCTACGAACTGCGCTCCATTCCCTCGGAGTCCATGGTTCCTGCGCTGCAGGTTGGCGATCGCGTGGCCGTCGCGAAGTTTGCCTACGGCTATAATCGCAATTCGGCGCCGTTCGGCCTCGGACTGTTCGTGATGGGCGACAAGACCTGTCCCGACCAGCCCACAGAGGAGCAGGCCGCCGACTGCGTGGGCTCTGACAACTGGTTCTCCTCACGTCCGCGTCGCGGGGACGTGGTCGTGTTCCAGCACCCGCATTCTGACAAGGTCATGATCAAGCGCCTGATCGGGCTGCCCGGCGATGCGGTGCAGGTCAAAGGCGGCCGCCTTTATATCAATGACACTGAGGCGCCCCGTGAGAAGGTTCGCGTCACGACCTACATTCCTGACGATAACAGCCGCCTGACCACTGCTGTGGAATACCGGCAGACGCTGCCGACCGGCGAGACGGACGCCAGCGGTGAGCCCATCACCAGGTCATTTCTGATCCATGAGTTCTCTGACACGGACGCCCTTGATGAAACCCCGCGTTTCCTCGTGCCGCCCGGCCACGTCTTCATGATGGGCGATAACCGTGACAATTCCGAGGACAGCCGCGCCCCGTCGGGTCATCGCAGCCTGGCGATGCGGATGCCTGAAGCCTGGCCCTATCGCGGGGTCGGCCTGCCGGCGGATACGCGCGATGACGCAGTCGGCATGGTTCCCATGGACTACCTGATCGGCCGCGCCGAGACGGTTCTCTTTACCCTGCACGGCTGCAAGCAGGCGCCCGGCGCAGAATGTCCTGAGGGGCGGATGTGGAAGGGCCTGTAAGGCGAAGGTCGCTGCACCTGCCTGACGCCGCGCGATCCCGTGACGTCAGGCGCGCCTGAAAGGTTCAGGAGATAACCCCGGCCCTCTGCGCCACAGGCTGACCGCAGGGTTATGATTCGTCGTGTTTTTCCTGTCCTGCCGGGGGCGCGTTGAAGAACACTGTTTGGAATCGGCCCGCTTTGCTCTAAGCCAGTCCGGATGGATGTCGCCGTCAGACCGACCGAAACGACCCCGCGCGCCGGCCGCCCCGGGCGCATTATCATTGTGCGTCATGGCCGTCCTGAGGTGATCCCCAAGGAGGGCCCGCCCATGGGCTGGCGGGATTATAAGGACTGGTGGGATCGCTATGAACTCTCCTCTCTGAAGGAGGGCCAGGCATGTCCGCAGGCCCTGCTCAATGTCGTCCGTGAGGATGCTATCATTCTCTCCAGCGCACGGCCGCGGGCCATCCAGACGGCCGGTCATCTCGGCCGCGGGCGCGAGGTGATGTCGGATGCGATGTTCAACGAGGCCCCGCTTCCTCCCCCGCGTCTGGCCGGGCGCATGCGTCCCAAGAACTGGAACAAGATCGCCCGCCTTCTCTGGGTTTTTGGCCACAGCGGCGGTCAGGAGGCTGTCGGCGAGGCGCGGATCCGGGCGGCGCGCGCCGCCGGCGAGCTGGTGAGGATGGCGGAAGAAAACGACGGTCGCGACATCGTTCTGGCTGCGCATGGCTGGTTCAACCGCATGCTGCGTCCTCACATCAAGCGCCGGGGTTTCGCCTGCATTCATAATGGCGGCGACAAGTACTGGTCGTACCGCATCTACCAGAAGAGATAGACTGCCGGCTGCCTGCGGCCTGCATCAACATCGCTTGCCACCCGCTTCGATCCGCCTATGGTGTCGCACCTTCTGGAGAGACGGATGTCGCAGGCAAAAGCCCCGGCCGATATCGCTACGATGAGCTTTGAGGACGCCCTGCGTGAGCTTGAGCAGATCGTCCATAAGCTCGAGGGCGGCGATGTCCCGCTGGATGAATCCATCCGCATCTACGAGCGCGGCGCGGCTCTGAAGGCGCACTGCGAGGCCCGGCTGCGTGAAGCGGAGCTCAAGATCGAGAAGATCGTTCTTGGGGCCGATGGCCCGAAGGGACTGGAAAGAGCCGATGACCTATAGCATCGACCCCGCCTTCGAGCAGCGTCTGAACGAGGTCGCTGATCGTATCACCGTGGCTCTCGATCAGCTGATCCCGCCGGCCTCCGGACCCGAAGTGCAGCTCATGCGCGCCATGCGGCACGGGGCTCTGTCCAAGGGCAAGCGTCTGCGCCCGTTTATCACCATCGAGGTGGGTCGCATGTTCGGAGCTCCCGAGAAGGCTCTTCTGCGCGCCGCCGCCGCGGTGGAGTGCATGCACGCCTACTCGCTTGTCCATGACGACCTGCCATGCATGGATGATGACGATTATCGTCGCGGTCAGCCGACCGTTCACAAGGCCTTCGATGAGGCCACGGCCGTGCTCGCTGGAGACGCTCTGCAGGCGCTCGCGTTTGAGATCATGGTCTCGCCTGAGACGCACCGGGACGCTCTGATGCGCTGCAAGCTCGTTGAACGGCTCGCCATCGCCTCCGGCGCGCGCGGTATGGTCGGCGGCCAGATGATCGACATGCATCCTGTCAGCGATTCTGAAGACCCGCTGCAGATACTGACGCGCATGCAGCGTCTGAAGACGGGCGCGCTTATTACGCTTGCCGGCGAAGTCGGGGCTCTCCTCGGCGGAGCGATAGATAGCGAACGGCAGGCTATCGCCGGCTACACCAACGACCTCGGGCTGGCCTTTCAGATTGTCGATGATCTTCTGGACGTCGAGGGCGATCCCTCCCTCCTGGGGAAGGCGACCGCCAAGGATGAGACGGCCGGAAAAGTGACGTTTGTCTCCCTTCTGGGCGTCGACGGCGCCCGCGACCGGGTGCGCTATCTCGCCGCACAGGCGAAGCAGCATCTGGCTTCCTTTGGGTCACGGGCGACATCTTTACTCCATACTGTCGATTTTGTGCTGAACCGGCGCCACTAAAAGACCCGTATGTCCGGGTAAGAAACGCTCATGACCCCCTCCACGCCCCTGCTCGACCAGATTGCCAGTCCGGCTGACCTGAAAGGCCGCTCGAAGGCGCAGCTGCGCCAGATCGCTGATGAGCTGCGCGCCGAGACGATCAGCGCCGTCTCGGTCACCGGCGGACATCTGGGCGCCGGTCTTGGCGTCGTGGAGCTGACCGTTGCGATCCACGCCGTGTTCGACACGCCGTCTGACCGGCTCATCTGGGACGTCGGGCATCAGGCCTATCCTCACAAGATCCTGACCGGTCGACGCGACCGGATCCGCACGCTTCGTCAGGGCGGTGGCCTGTCAGGTTTCACCAAGCGCGACGAAAGCGTCTATGATCCCTTTGGCGCAGCTCATGCGGGCACGTCGATTTCGGCCGCCGCCGGATTTGCGGTGGCGCGTGATCTTGCGGGGGCCGACAACCGGGTCATCGCCGTGGTCGGCGACGGCGCCATGACCGCCGGAATGATCTATGAGGCGCTGAACAATGTCGGCGCCCTGCACACCCGCATGGTCATCATCCTCAATGATAATGACATGTCCATCGCTCCCCCCGTCGGGGCGCTCAGCCACTATCTGTCCCGGACCGTCTCCTCAAAGGGGTACCGGACGGTGCGCAATCTCGCACGCCGGGTCGTACGCAGGATCGGGCTTGAGACCGTCACCAAGCGCGCCGAGCATCACATGCGTAACTTCGCCATGGGCGGGGACCTCTTTGACGCGCTGGGATGTTACTATGTCGGTCCCATCGACGGGCATGACATCAGCGCCCTTGTGGACGTGCTTGAGAATGTCCGCGACATCGAAAGCGGGCCGGTGCTCGTGCATGTCGTGACCCAGAAGGGTAAGGGCTATGAGCCTGCCGAGAACGCCGACGACAAATATCACGGCGTCTCGAAATTCAATGTGATCACGGGAGAGCAGGCCAAGGCGAAACCCGGGCCGCCGTCCTATACAAAAGTGTTTTCCCGGGAGCTTGTCCGGATCGCCGGCGCCGACCCCAGAGTTGTCGGCATAACCGCCGCCATGCCATCGGGCACGGGGCTGGATTATTTCGGCGAGGTCTTTCCTGACCGCTGTTTCGATGTGGGCATCGCCGAGCAGCACGCCGTCACCTTCGCAGCAGGGCTTGCCGCCGAAGGCTGGAAGCCGTTTGCGGCCATCTATTCGACATTCCTGCAGCGCGGCTATGACAGCGTTGTTCACGACGTCGCCATTCAAAAGCTGCCTGTGCGGTTCGCGATCGACCGCGCCGGTCTCGTGGGCGCTGACGGGGCGACCCATGCCGGCTCCTTCGATATCGGCTATCTGGGCGCCTTGCCCGGGTTCGTGCTGATGGCCGCCTCGGATGAGACCGAGCTGCAGCGTATGGTCGCCACCGCCCATGCAATTGATGACCGTCCCTCTGCTTTCCGCTATCCGCGCGGGGAGGGTGTTGGCCTTCCGCTTCTGAGCGACCCCCAGCCGCTTGAGATCGGCAGGGGGCGCATTCTGAGGCAGGGAACCAGCATCGCGATCCTGTCCTACGGCGCGCGTCTTCAGGAAGCCCTTCTTGCAGCTGACATGCTTGAGAAGCAGGGGCTCTCGACGACGATCGCTGACGCCCGCTTCGCCAAGCCGCTTGATGACGCTATGCTGTCGCGCCTGGTGCGTGAGCATGAGGTCCTCATCACGCTCGAGGAGGGGGCCCGTGGCGGCTTTGGCGCGTTTGTGCTTCACGCCCTGGCTGAACGCGGCCTTCTTGACCAGGGCGTGCGCATCCGGACACTGACGCTGCCCGACATCTTCCAGGACCATGACACGCCGGAGAAAATGTATGTTCAGGCGGGGCTCGACGCCCGCTCGATAGCCGCCCAGGCGATCCGGGCCCTCGGTCGGGGGGATGTGCAGGCGCTGAAGCTGATCGCTGGCTGACCCAGGCGCCTTCACCGCCACCTGACCGGCGTTGAACTGCTCCGGTTCGGTGCGCATCTCCCAGCGTCGATCCGGGCCTCTGTCCGCCCCTCCCTCCAGGCTCTTTGATCATCTCCGGGTCCTGGAGTGGGGCGAGGCCTGACTACGATCGCGGGCGGGCTGGAGGCCTCCGCTCTGTCTTTGCCATCAACTGGGGAAATCAGGACACACCACCCGAAACCGCCCGTCAAAAGGTGTTGACCCAAGCAGCCGTATCCCAGGCTGCGTCACAGGTCCCCGATCACACAACCGCCGGGCAATCAACGGACCCCGATGGTGGACGCCTCCCGTGGCCCGGCTGATGTGACATCAGTCAGACTGATACCGGCTGAGATAGTCCCGGTAGGCGTCAGCAATCCCGTGCCTCAGGGCAATTCGGGGGGCCCATCCCAGGTGCCTGAGGCGCGAGGCCTCCATCAGCTTGCGAGGCGTTCCGTCAGGCCTGGACGTATCCGTCTCAATGTGGCCCAGGAAGCCGACGACGTCAGCCACAAGGCGGGCTAGATCTGCAATCGATATGTCCTCGCCGCAGCCCACATTGATGTGCTCTGCCTGCGACCAATGCTTTAGGATAAAGACAAGCGCATCGGCGCAGTCGTCTGCGTGCAGGAACTCCCGCCGCGGCGCACCGCTTCCCCAGATAGTGAGGGATGATGCGCCCGAGATTTTCGCGGCATGAGCCTTGGCGATCAGGGCAGGGAGGACATGGCTTGAGGCAAGATCATAGTTATCTCCCGGCCCGTAGAGATTAGTAGGCATCGCGGAAATGTAGTCGCAGCCATATTGCCTGCGATAGGCCTGAGCAAGCTTGATGCCGGCGATCTTGGCGATCGCGTACCATTCATTGGTGGGCTCAAGCGGCCCGGTCAGGAGGGCGTCTTCCCTGATCGGCTGGTCTGCGAATTTTGGATAGATACAGCTTGATCCAAGGAAAAGCAGCTTTTCAACCTTCGCTTCGAAGGCTCCTCGAAAAAGCGCCAGCTCGATTTCCAGATTATCGGCAAGAAATTCGACCGGATAGGTGTCGTTGGCAAGGATCCCGCCGACCCGTGCGGCGGCTATGATGACTGCCTGCGGCCGCGTCTTCAGCATGAAGGCTTTAACCGCCGCGCCATCACGCAGATCCAACTCGCTGCGCGGGGCCGTGATGATGTCACAGCGCTCAGACTGCAGGCGGCGCACGAGGGCCGCTCCCACCATGCCCCGATGGCCGGCCACAAAGATCCGCTTTTGGGCGAGATCGTAGGGAAGCCTCATTCGATCACGATCCTGTCTCGAAGGGCTGCTTCGCGTTTCATCGAGACAAGCTCGGCGGCGACCATTTCTGTGACGAGTTCAGCGAAGGTGATCTGAGGTTCCCAGCCGAGCTTTCGCCTGGCTTTGGAGGCGTCGCCCACAAGCAGGTCGACCTCAGCCGGCCTGAAATAGCGCGGGTCAACCGCGACCAGGATCTCGCCAGTCCTGGCGTCACGTCCCGTCTCGGCTTCGCCCGTTCCCGTCCATTCCAGCCTGCGTCCGACCTCGGCGAAGGCCATCTCCGCGAAGGTCCGAACGGAGTACTTCTTTCCGGTAGCCAGAACATAGTCGTCTGGCGTCGCCTCCTGCACGATCCGCCACATGCCTTCGACGTAGTCACGGGCGTGCCCCCAGTCGCGTTCTGCATCGAGATTGCCCAGATAGAGTGTCTTCTGCAGACCCAATTCTATGCCGGCGACGCCACGCACTATCTTACGGCTGACAAACGTCTCGCCGCGGATCGGGCTTTCATGGTTGAAGAGGATCCCGTTTGATGCATGAAGACCATAGGCCTCCCGGTAATTGACGGTGATCCAGTAGCCATAGAGCTTGGCGACCCCATAGGGGCTTCTGGGATAGAAGGGTGTTGTCTCGGACTGGGGGATCTCCTGAACCTTGCCGTAGAGCTCGGATGTTGACGCCTGATAGAAACGCGTCCGATCTCCGACGCCGAGGATACGGATAGCTTCCAGGAGCCTTAAAGGTCCTATGGCGTCAGCATTGGCGGTATACTCTGGCGTTTCAAAGCTGACGGCCACATGGCTCTGGGCGGCAAGATTATAAATCTCGTCGGGTTGTGTTTCCTGCAGGATCCGGATCAGGTTTGTTGAATCTGTCATGTCGCCGTAGTGCATGAAGAAACGCGTCGCAGCCTCATGGGGGTCGACATAGATTTCATCGACGCGCTGGGTGTTAAATGACGACGAGCGCCGCTTGATCCCGTGCACGTCATAGCCCTTGGCGAGAAGAAGACGCGCAAGATAGGCCCCGTCCTGTCCGGTGACGCCGGTGATGAGCGCGCGCTTCATTGCAGCCCTCCGATAGACGAATAGGACAACATCATCCTTTCATGCGCTCACAGACGCTTCATTGACCTGCATGAGGGAGCTAGCAGAACGCACGAAGCGTTCAAGTGTTTCAAAGACCCCCACAGGCCTCCCTTTGCCGAAAAAAGGTCCCGCGAATAGGACCTCGCCCGGAGTTCTCGAAGTCGGGGGGTGCATCGGCGCCCGAACTCTGAGGTTCCTAAATTACGAAAACGTCAAATGCCGAGCCAAAGGCAGCCCCTGCGCAGACAGGCTGTCGCCGCCAGAGGGACCACAGGCCTTCTGCCGGCCAGGTCAGCACAGGCGGGCGCATAGAAGGAAAATCTGCTGTCAGGGTCTCCCATCTCGGCCCGATCGGATGCATATTTTGAAAATCCAACCCCTGTTCACCAGCCGTTCAGGCGGCCGGTCACAGGGGTGATACGCACTCCTGAAGGAGGAACCCCGTGACCAGAAACCGTCTGTCCTACGCTGCAGTCGCTGGCGCCTGTGCAGCAGGCCTGCTTGCAGCAGGCTGCGCGACGCCATCGTCCGAAACAGCTTCAGCCATGCCTGATCCACGGCAGGGCGAAGAAGTCCGTAATATCTGTTTTCAAAGCCAGATCCGCGGCTGGCAGAGGCTCGACAATCGCTCCGTGATCGTCGAGGTTGGCGTGCGAGATGAATACAAGCTTGAGCTTGTGGGCACCTGTCAGCCCGATGACGCATTTATCAATATCGGGCTTATCTCGCGTGGCGGCGGCTCGTGCCTTAATCCGGGCGACAGGCTGATTACCGACGCCCGTTATGGCGACGGATCCTGCTCCATCTCGAGAATCTACAAATGGAATAAGGACGCCGGCAAGACGCCAGCCACCGACACCCCACCGGCCGGCTAAGGTCGCAGGCGGCCCCGGAGGGCGCGCCGCTGCTGCCGGCCCGCAGGCCGTCCGGGTCAATCCCGCGGGTGATGTGTCTGCCGGGGGTGCGTTGAGGATCCTCGATCCTGACGTGAACCCGATACCTGTGGCATGGCTGGCTCTGCTGCGTCCGGCGGGTGGTCGGACGGGCGAGGATTGCCTGCTCAAGAGACTGCCGGCTGATCAGGACGGCGACGGCGGATCTCAGGGTAAAGCAGGGCCGCTTACGGCGTCCGGGCGCGGCCTCATTCTTCCCCCAGCCTGCCTGACCGCATCACAGCGGACCCCTCGCACAGGGGCAACTGGCGCGTCGTTTGCAGGCTGGCGGGAGATGACCCAGGTTATGGTTGCATCTGCTGCGGGCAGGTCGTTCCTGCGCATCGACGTGTGCGTATGCACCTTCCGTCGCGAGGCCGTATGCAATCTTATCGCCTCGCTTGGCGCAATCATACGGCCGCCAGGGATGGCTGTGCGTGTCATCGTGGCCGATAATGACACACTTCCCTCAGCCCGGGACCGCGTCGAGGCGGCTTTTGCCGCGCACGGCCTTGAGGGCGTTTACCTTCATGCCCCGGACCGGAACATCTCGATCGCACGTAACGCCTGTCTGGATGCGGCGACAGCGCCCTTTCTGGCCTTCATCGATGATGACGAAACCGCCCGGCCCGACTGGCTGGTCCGCCTGCTGGCCCGTCTGGATGAAACAGGCGCCGACGTCGTCTTCGGACGCGTCAGCGCCGTCTATCTGCCATCCCTTCCGGCCTGGCTGTCCCTGGCGGATCTCCACTCGCCTGAGGCGCCGATTCGTAATGGCGTCATCGACGGTGGATACACCTCAAATGTCCTGATGCGGCAGGCTGCGGTCGGCGCAACGCGCTTTAACCCTCAGTTCGGTCGCAGTGGCGGGGAGGACACCACATTCTTCGCTGAGCTTCAGGCCCGGGGTGTCCGGATGGCCTATGCGTCCGACGCCGTCGTAGAGGAACCCGTTACGCCCCAGCGCGCATCGCTGCGCTGGCTGGCCGCACGGGCCTTCCGATCCGGTCAGACCTATGGCCTTGTGCGGCTCGCCCGCGGCGATGGCCGGCTACGCGTGGCGGCTCTCTCGCTTGGCCGCATAGCCGTTTACCTTGCAAGGTTGCCTTTCAGCGTCTCTTCGCCTGTTAGGTGGCGGAGGGTGCTGGTTCGGACCTGTCTGCACGGCGGAATTCTGGCGTCGGCGACCGGACAAGCCCCCATTACGCTTTACGGGTCTGCCCGTGTCTGAACAGTCGTCATATGTTGTCCTCGACGATGAAGCCGTCCAGCGCCCTGAGGCCGCGTATCGCACAGGCAGGGCTGGTGAAGCTCACGGGATGCCGATCGAGCAAATTGCGCCCAACACGGCCAGCGAGCCGTTTCGAGCCGCCACAAGTCAAGTGACTGGCCTGCATGCTCTGGCGGGCCCGGGGTCTCAGGCGTTCCTGGAGCGATCCCGGGATAGGGGCGTCCGCCAGGAGTACGAGATGGCCCCTTCGCCCCGGACGTCGATGCGCGTACGCGGGGAGGAGGTGTTGGCTGTCATTCCGGCGCTGAATGAGGAGAAGCATATCGCCAGCTGTATCCGCTCCCTTATGGCAGGAGATGAGCGTCTTGAGACGATAGAGCTGGTTGTCGCCGACGGGGGCAGCACCGACCAGACACGAGCGATTGTAGAGGCGCTGTGTATTGAATTCCCCAATCTTCGCCTCACAGATAATCCGAAGCGACTGCAGGCTGCCGCTGTGAACCAGATTGCGCACATGGCAGGGGTGGGCCGCCGGATCCTCGTAAGATGTGACGCGCATGCGCTCTATCCCCCCGGATACATCATGCAGGTCGCCGATTCGCTGTCACGCAGGGGCGTTGCATCACTTGTCACGCCCATGGATGCGGTCGGAGAAAGTTGCTTTCAGAGGGCAAATGCATGGGTTGTGGATACGCCGGTGGGCTCCGGAGGTTCAGCCCACCGGGGGGGACGCAGGTCGATGTTCGTCGAGCATGGCCACCATGCTGGATTTGATCTGCGTCTGTTCCTTGAGGCCGGGGGCTATGATGAGACTTTTTCACACAATGAGGACGCAGAGTTCGACGTACGTCTTCGCAGGGCCGGATGGCATATCTTCCTTGACGCAGAGATAAGGGTTACGTACCGGCCGCGAGCGGGCCCTATGGCTTTGTCGAAGCAATACTACACCTATGGCCGGGGTAGGGCGCGTACTCTGCTCAAGCATGGTGAAAAGCCGCGCCTGCGTCAGCTTATTCCCCCCGTAACGATGCTGGCCTGCATGGCTGCCTTCCTCCTTGCGCCGATGAGCGTCTGGTTCCTGACTGTTCCGGCAGCCTATTCTGGGGTCCTTCTGGCGACTTCGTTCTCGATCGCCTTGCAGCACCGATCACCCTGCGGGCTTCTGGCCGGGGTAGCTTTGGCGATCATGCATGCGAGCTGGTCGCTTGGTCTCCTGGGTCAGCTTATGAAGCGAAGCACCGCTCTGGTGTGTCCTCTGCGCTGAGCAGTGTGGGGGCTCCAAGATCGCTTTCGGAATTCCTGAGGCGCCCTACCTTAAGTCCTGTCCGCACCGAACAGGGTGCCTTTTCGTTCTGAGACTTTTCTGCTGGCGCGTGAATAGAGCATGTCGACGAGCTGCTGCTGGTTTTTTCCTGCTATGTCGACGCGGGTGGCAAGGTTGTTGTCCCGGAGCACTCTGCGGATCTCGGTGATCTTCATGGAACCGAATACGGAGTGAAAGCGGACGCTGTCGCCCTCGGCGGCTAGAGCGTAAGGGTTGGCGGCTTCTGTCTTCGCCTCATTTTCGAAAACGACATTGCCACCGAGAGCTCTTACGAGCCGCGCGGCAAGCTTTGGATTAGCGCGTATCTCAACGCGCAGTTCATCAAAAAAGCGGTCGATATAGTCGACAGCGCTCAGTCTCGGACCTTCTGCCATGTCACGCCTGTACGTTGAGTCATAAAGTCGGAAAACCTCTCGGCCAGTCGACGGACATCGCCGGTGACCCCGGAATACTTGCCGCGCATGGTATTGTAGCTGTCCATCGCAGCCCGATCCATGGCGTTCAGGACATGGACTGACTCAGGTATCGAGGGCCCGAACCACCTGTCCTTCAGATAGATCTCACGCAGGTCGGAGGCGATCTGACGCGCATAGCGGGTGTCCCGGAAGCGGGCAACAAGGACGAAGTGGCGCGAGGCAAGGTCCGTCGCTATGAACCGACTGACCCACTCGGAAAACTGTTTGGTGCCCCAGGTTGAGACCGAATCTGCGATGGTTGGCGTAATGAAGGCGTCAGCCAGAGCCAGCCCGGCCCGCGCGAGCGGGGAGAGATGTGGCGGGCAGTCCATCAGAATGATGTCGTAAAGCGGCAGCAGGGGAAGAAAAGCTTCACGGAAATAGTCCGACAGGGCGCTCGCCAGCGTCGTGGGCGTGCCCGACTTGCCGTACCATTCTTCCTCAAGGCTGAGCTCCCGCAGCCTCAGCTGGGGATGAGCCGGCAGGCTTGATATCCATCCCAAACGCCTGTCCTGCGCCTCAGCCAGTCTGAGCTCTTCAAGGGTGACGGCGTTGGGCAAGATATAGGGCGCAGCTGACGGCGCCGCCCCGTCGACAAAGCTCGCCAGGAGATGATGGGCGCCCTTGCCCTGATCCAAGGCGGCCTGCACGCCTTCCTCGGTCAGCAGCATCTGGCTGGAGTTCGCCTGAGGGTCGAGGTCGATCACCAGGACATTCATGCCATAAAAATAGCTGAGGCCATCAGCCAGCATCACCGTCGTCGTCGATTTCCCTACGCCACCTTTCAGGTTCGCCACCGCAGCCGTCAGAGCTACCATCAGACAATCTCCGTCCCTGACCATCTGAGGGCAGATATCTGATAAAGTATATAGTCCATCGACAGCATCGCATTGATCAAGAAGGTGGCGAAAGCCAGAATGGCTGTAAGCACGTACGCTGTGGCGGCTAGGGCCGGGTGCGTGTCAGAACGGATCGCGCCCGAGCGCTGTAGGGACAGCGATCGTACGAGAACCCGAACTAACCTGTTGCTAAATAGGGCATTTGCCATGCCAGGAAGCTCCTTGCCTCGCCGCACCCATCCTCTCGCAAGTATTGCTCCATGTCCGCTGCCTGTATGGCAGAGTGAATGCTTCCGAAAAAGCGGATGGCAAGAATTGTCACGGAGCCAGCAGGCTAAGACATTGCGGATCGGTCGAGTGCTGGGGCGAGGATGTGGGCGATGACGCCTTGCCCAGCGTCTCCCCGATCAGATCGGCCAACTCCCCACGGCGGGCGATGAACGTCTCGCAGGGCAGGCTCAGCAGCCGTCGGCGATGCATCCGGATACTCTCCGGATCGTTCAGGAGCCGGCGCACCAGATCTGGCAGCGTGCGGGCAAGATCTTCCTCCACCGTAAAGCCTGCGCCATGCGAGGTGATCCACTCTGCGGTCTGGGTACCAGACGGGGCTACACCGGGTATGCCAAAATAGCCGCCCTCATAGAGCCGGTTCGGCAGCAGCCAGCGGGAATTAAATCCGGCCTCCATGAAGTCGCCGGCCCAGACCACATGGAGGCTTGCATAGACCTGCGCCAGATCCTCCGGAGAGCGATAGCGGCCATGATAGCAGATATTGGAAAATCCACGAATCCGGGCATGGAAATCTGGCATTTCTCTGAGAGACGGTACGCCATGAAGGTCGATCCGGACGGCCCGTCCGAACGCGCGGGCGATGCCCGTCAGAAGAGCAAGGCTTCGCCTGCAGCGCAGAACGCCTATCCAGCCGATACGAAGCGGCTCGGGCGGAGGAGGCCCGGAAGTCGGGCGCGCGCCATACCCGGCTCCTGCTGCGAGACGGTTTTCAATCAGGCTGGCTCGGAAGAGATCAGAGTATCGCCTGTTATAGTGATGCGTAAGAAAAGCCGGAGAGGAGACGACCAGCCGCGCAGTCTGACTGAGCAGAGCCCCTTCAACGCGTCTGAATGCCCATCCGATCATGTCCTGTCGGGTCAGTAACCTGTGAACATCCAGAGCCTCATATATAACCGGCGTACGCAGACGCGCAAACCGCCGCGCAAGAAATGCTGTAGCAAGCATATCAAGATTACGCGCATAGATGATATCGGCCACGCCCAGACGCTCCCGGCGGGCTGCAGCCCGCCGGCCCCCGCGGATAATGGACCCTGCGCGCTGGACATAGGCCCCGTCATAGGTGCGTCCCAGATCGATCTGCTCCCATTGAGACGGGACAATCTCTGACCGGCGCATAGCGAAGCTGGTCACCTCAAGGCCATCATCAAGGAAGCTCTGGATGCGGCGGCGTACCGCGGCGTCTGCAGCGTCATGGGCAAAGAATGCGATATGGGTCATCACTGTCGCGACTTGCAAGCACTGCGCCTGCCGACATTCTGTTCAATTCCAGCACACCCCTTTTACTGCCTCATCTGCACAACGGGTTGAACAGTTCCTGGATACGCGCCTCTGGCGACAGAGCGTGAATCACCCGGGCTGGCGTCTTTTTTGACAGAGTTGAACCTGAGTATGGCAGGTAACGAAACCGTCCCGGACCGCTCGACGCACGAGACCCGGGCGGAGCAGAGGAGTTTGGGGTGGCGCCGCTGAAGTCACGCAATGGGGAGGCGTTCCTGAAATCTGGCTCCTCAGCCGGCGCCTGCGTGCGAGGGTCCGGGCACTTCGTCCTAAATCTTCTGATGCGGAGCCTTGAGCTACTCACCTGCACCTCGCTGGTGCGCACAGGCGCTGGAAACAGCGTGTCGAGGATCCTGTATGATTTACTCTCCTCTGTCCCCTCTGTCAGGTGGGTCTTCGCTGTCGATGACAAACATGGCCATCCCGGCCTGCTGAGGCGCCTTATCGGGCTGCTATGTCAGGACACAGGTCGAAGGAAATTCTCTGGTCGCCCGATCCTGGTTGGTCCTGGCGATGACATCGGCCGCGGGTTCCAGAGGCACGAGGCCATCAGCACATTACTGAGCGATGCATTGTCTTTTTTCGGGACATGTTTCCTTAAAGGTAGCCACGAGACAGCCAGGGACCAGTTACAGAGGGATACCTTTCATTGTCTGGTCCGGGCGCAATGTACTGTAGCGGAAATGCATATATCCCAACGGATCAACTTCACCTGTTTGCGAACATCGCCGGTAAAATGGGACAGTGCGCATACGGGGTGGAGAGACGCCCTCCTGTCTGATCATTGTCGCATGCCGACGGGTCCTGGTCCGACCATTTGCCCTGGCGAAGATGTTCTTGTTCATGCCGGTATCCGGCCTGGTCAGACGTCCGGTCAGTCGTCCGAGGCTTACAGAATCGGGTCCCGCGACGCCTTTATTCCTGACCGCTCTTCGCCTGCAGCCGTTATGATTAATGGCTACAGTCCGAAGCCGCTGCCCTGTCGGAATCGCCGGCGCATCGGCATTGATTCCGGCGTCCATCTCAGCGGCCGTCTGATGGCGGCCCGATTTAAGCATGCGAAGGTGAAATGTGTTTCAGCCAGGCCGATCAGAACCCCGGTCCCGGCATGATTCATCTGGCAGGAGGAGCGTGATGATGTCATTCAGGACCACCGGCTGTGCGATGTTGAGCCTGATGATTGCTGCTGTAGCGGCCTGTTCGAGTGGACCTGCGCTGGGACGGATCAGCGAAGTGCAGATACCAGGCACAGGCATGGCCGGTTACATGCTGGGGTCGGGCGATGAAATCAGGGTCACGGTTTTTGACGAACCTGATCTGTCGGGTACATTCCTCGTCGACGGGCAGGGGACAATTACGCTACCGCTTATCGGGCAGATCGAGGTCGTTAACCTTTCCGTAAATGCAACGAGCCGCCTGCTTGAGACACGCCTCCGGGAAGGATGGCTCCGCGATCCTAAAGTCAGCGCAGAGCTGGTAAAGGGACGCCCCTATTATATACTCGGGGAGGTTAACAAGCCGGGCGAATATCCATTCGTAGCGGGCCTGACGGTCATGAACGCCGTTGCAAGTGCCGGAGACTTTGCCTACCGGGCGGACAAGGGGCGTGTCCTTATAAAGAGCGCCGACAGCCCAAATGAAAGGGACGTTGAGCTGACACCCACGACGGTTGTCCGTCCGGGCGACACCATCCGTATTCGTGAACGCTTCTTCTGACGCCATCCCACAGCGTCTGTTCGGGTGCGTCTGCAACCCTTCTTCCAGACGCTTCAATGAACGTCTGCGGCCTGTCGCCCCTGAGATCGCACACGTCTTCAGATCGTGTCAGACCCGTCCTTTCAATCTCTGAGAAAGCTTGCCTCAGCTGAGGCGTGCAGGCAGACGGCCGGTCATGCTCCTGGTGGGATCAGTGTATAGTCTGAGCATAAGCCCTTAACCTTAGTCAGACATCATGTCCTCAGTCATGGACCCCGTGCATGTGCTGAAGCAGCATGCGCTGCGTTCAGCTGCAGGTCAGGCGTATCAGGTCTTACGGCCCCATTCTTGCTCACTGCGGTCGGTCACTGGCCCGGAAAGGTCAAGCGTAATGACGCCCTCTTTTAATCGCCTTCTGCTGACAACATGTCTGCTTGTTGCTTCGCCGACCGTCGCGAGCGCACAGGAGCAGCCCTTTCTGCGTGGTCGCTATGTCGAGGTAACGGCGCGGGATCAACCGGACTACAACCCTCAGTCTATCCGTTCAGGCGCATTTATCATAACGAGCAGCATTGGCCTGTCTGCCCGGCAGACTGACAACGTCTTCGCCGTCGCTGATAAACGGGACAGCGACACAGCGGTCCATATTACGCCCCGGTTTGAGGCAAACTCTGACTGGACAACGCACGAGCTCTCGGTTGGCGGCTGGATCGACCATCGCGAGTATCTGAACTTTAAGGAAGAGAATGCTACGGACTACAATGTTTTTGCAACGGGCCGTATCGATGCCACGCGCGACGTCCAGTTGCGGCTTGGCGCCGATTATGGGCACTTCACAGAGGAGCGCTATGCCGCCGCCTCGTTCGGTGCGTCGGAGCCTGCTTCCTTTGATAAGGCGTCTGTCTTTGCCCAGGCGGTCATGAGTAATGACCGTTTTCGTATTGAAGGTGTGGTTGGTGCATCATCAGACAGGTATGACCAGATCATTCAGCGACTGCGCGACAATAACACCACATATCTGAATGCGCGAATGTCTTATGCGATTTCTCCGGATATCGCCGTTTTCCTGCAGGGCCGACAGGCAGAGCTCGATTATACCGCGAACAACCGTGACGGCTCCCAGACAACTATCGACGCGGGGGTGAATTTTGAGCTGGCTGCGCCTTTCCGTGGTGAGGTTGCTGTCGGGAACTTCACGGATGACCGGAAGAGCCCGCTCTTCGGTGACATTGAGGGCCTCAATGTCCGCGGTAACCTCAAATGGTTTCCGACCGAACTTACCACGCTGACATTTCTTGCTAATCGGGGCCTTATTGATCCGGGCCTTCCCGTCTCGGCCAGTGCAGTCAATACGGCTTTCGGCGTTCGTGTCGATCACGAACTGCTGCGTAATCTCCTGCTATTCGGAGACCTGCGTCAGGAGTCGAATTCTTATGAAGGCTCATCGATCGACCGTGAGGACAGTGCTGTGAGCTTCAGCGCGGGCGGTGCCTACAAGATGAATAGAAACATGCATCTCGAGTTCCAGCTATTGTCGCGCTCCCAGGAGTCCAGCGGAGCTGATGCAGGGCCTGACATCAATGTAAATGTCATCAGCGCTGGCCTTCGGTTCTTCCCCTGAAGCCGCAGGGTATTGACCCGGAGCGGTCGGCGCCTCTGGAGTGATCGTGTTGAGTCATACGCTTGTAGATGAAGTCATGTCGGACCCTTCGCGCATGAGGGCGCCAGCGCCGGCCTCTTTGCCGGCATCTGAGGCTGGCTGGTCGATCGAGACGCTGTTGCGCGCGGTCAATCGGCGCCTCGCTATCATGATCAGCGTCGTCGTCTTAACCTTGGGGTTCGTCTTTTTTGTTACGCTTCAGCTGCAGGTCGCCTATACGGCCACCTCACGTGTTCTGGTCGACATGCGCGATCAGAACGTGATCGACATCGGCGCTGTCATGTCCGGTATGCCGGCAAACTCCGCAATGCTTGATACCGAGGCAGAAATACTTCTGAGCCGAACGCTTATAGAAAAAGTTGTTGAGCGTCTCAACCTGGTCAGCGACCCTGAATTCAACGAGGCCAGGCTGGTTCCCAGCGAGTGGGATCAGCGACTCAGCGCCGTTGGAGGGTTAATCAGTGGGCTTCTGCCGTCTTCGGACGATGGCGTTGTTAAACCCGTTTCTTCATCACCCGACATCAGCGCCTCGGCAAATCGCACTGAGCTGGATGCTGTTATCACCGCTGTTCGTAACCGGCTTGAGGTCAGTCGTGTAGGCTCGACCTATCTTATCGAAATCAGCGCCAAAAGTTCTGATGCGGCCAAGGCGGCATTGCTGGCGAATACGCTGGCTGAGGTCTATCTCGCAAATCAGGTCGATATGAAATTCAAAGCGACGCGACGCGCGCAGGCGTGGCTGGATACACGTGTCGGGGAGCTGCGCGAACAGCTTCATCAGGCCGAGAGCCGTGTTGAGGCTCATCGTGCAGCAACCGGGCTCCTGCGTACGGGTGGGGACACCCTCACAGAGCAGACTATTCGCTCCATAAACGCAGATCTGACATCTGCCCAGGCGGACTACGCGGCCAAGAGCGCTCGCCTGCGTAACCTGAACGAGCAGATGCGCGAGGGACATGGAATTGATTCCATTGCAGAGGCGCAGAATTCAGCTGCTGTCGCCAATCTGCGGACTGCCCAGACGGCCCTGTCGGCCCGGAAGTCTGACGCTACGCGCCGGTATGGAGAGAAGCACCCGGATTTTCAGAAGATCATCGCCGAGGAGCAGGACAACGAACGCCTGATCAATGCGGAGCTTCAGCGGATCGCATCATCGCTTGAGCAGGAGGTCATGATCGCAGGTGAACGTGTGGGGAGCCTTCAGGATAGCCTTAACCGGGCAAAAGGCGAACTTGCCGCCAATAACCGCGCGGGCGTTCAGCAGGCAGCGCTTGAGCGGGATGCTCTGGCCACGCGCACCCTGTTTGAGGAATTCAACAACCGGTTCAAGGAAACCAGCGAGCTTGACGGGATCACAGAGGCCGATGCTGTCGTTGACAGTTATGCGCCCGTTCCGCGTAGCCCCAGCTTCCCTAACACCAACCTTAATCTCCTGCTCGGCCTTTTGCTTGGCCTCACGCTGGCTGGCCTTACAGGTTTCATACTGGAACTTCTCGATAATCTCGTTTCAAGCCCCGAAGACGTCGAGCGTATCGCCGGAGCGCCCTATATCGGCCAGATACCGCTTCTGACTGCAAAGACAGGGCTTGCGCAGGGGCAGTTAAAGCCTGATCAGTTCCTGATTGAAAAGCCCTATTCTGGTTTTGCAGAGGCTTACAGGCACCTGCGCGCCTCTGTCATGTTTGCCGACATTGATCGCGCGGCCAAAACTGTTGCTGTCGTGTCATCGCTTCCAGGCGAAGGCAAAACGTCTATGACTTACTGCCTGGGCCGGATGGCGGCCCTCTCAGGCGTCCGGACGATCATTATCGACGGCGATCTACGTATGCGGCAGCTTACTAAGGTCTCCGGTGTTGCGTGCAAAGCGGGTCTTCTGGAGTATCTGCTGGGCGAGGCCCGGCTTAGTGATACGGTTCAGACTGATAAGGCGACGGGCCTGCGAATACTGCCGCTGTCGAACCGCGACTATACTCCGCGGGACATTTTCGGGAGCCGTTCTTTCGATACCCTTCTGATGGGGCTTCGGAAGAATTTTGATCTGATCATCATTGATACAGGACCCATCCTTCTGATGGCGGAGGCCCGAGTGGTTGCATCAAAAGTGGATCAGGTAGTCGTCGCTGCGCGCTGGCGTCATACAAAGCGGAAAACTCTACACGAAACGATGAAGATACTCAGCGAGTTCCGGGCAAAAGTCACTGGCGTCGTCCTGACTTTCGTAGATCTACGAAAACGCGCTTTCTATGCTTATTCGGCCGCAAGCTATAAAGATTACGCCAAATACTATCATGACGGCGACAGTCGCGATGGCTCCACGCCCGCTCAGGGTCGACAGGGGGGGCTCGTGACGCCGCTGTTTCAGTCCAGTCGGGTGAAAGCCTGATCTAGATCAGCGATAAGGTCGGCGGGATCTTCAAGGCCGATGGACAGCCGGATCAGCGCTCCCTCCGGGCTGCTCTCGCCCATCGAGCGCTTCAGCTGCGGATTGCAGTGAATAGCGAGGCTTTCAAAGCCGCCATAGGAGAACCCCAGGCCAAACAGCTCGAGGGAGTCCAGAAAGGCATGGACAGCCGTGAGACGCGCCGGCTTGAGCTGAATACTGAAAAGCCCCGAAGAACCCGTAAAGTCACGTCGCCAGATGTCATGTCCAGGCGATGCTGGCAGGGCCGGATGCAGTACGCGCGCCACATGACGGTTGTAGCTGAGCCAGTTTGCAACTTCGATGGCAGCGGACTGATGCTGCAGCATTCTCAATGCCAGAGAACGCGCTCCCCGCAGGACCGTGAAGGCATCGTCGGCTGATACATTCGAGCCGATATCACCTGTACAGGCCTCCAGCTGATCGGCAATGTCATCATCAACTGCATGCATCGCCCCGCTGAGGATATCCGCGCCGCCACTGACATATTTCGTGTTGGCCTGCACGGAGATATCGAAGCCGAAACCGAGAGGCTTATGAAACACTCCGGCGCTCCAGGTATTGTCCATAACGGCGATAACGCCAGCTGATCGCGCCGCCTTCGCGAGCGCCGGCGCATCAGCGACCTCAAACGTCATGGAACCAGGGCTTTCGACGAACATGACCTGCGTTTCTGGGCGTATCAGAGTTGCGACGCCCTCACCTATGTCAGGTGAAAAATAGGTCACCTGAACCCCAAAACGCGTCAGCATACGGTCCAGGAATCTGCGCGTGGGGCCATAGACTGTATCGATAGCCAGAACATGACCGCCCGGACGTGTGAAGGTCAGAAGGGGGATCGTGCACGCCATCAGTCCGGACGGGGCAAGAACGCAGTGGCCAGAGCCCTCGATTTCGCACAGCGCCTGCTTCAGGGCTGTATGTGTCGTTGTGCCATGACGTCCGTAAGTCCATTCTCCCGGTTCAAAGAGCTTGGACGCCCCGCTTACGATAACTGTCGATGCCCGCTGTACAACAGGATTTACGCCTCCCTGCGTCAGTTTTTGGCTTCGCGCCGTATGACTGAGACGGGTTGAGAGAGAGCGGGATTTACCTGCTCGAGGTTGCCCATTCTGCGATCCTGAACTCATCCTGTCAGTGCCTTGCGACAGGAAGGGCAGACCCCTCCGCGCCCCATTCCGACCATGAGCCGTCATAAAGAGCGGCGTCATCTTGGTCCGCCACGGACTGAGCCAAGGCCAGTACAGCTGCCGTCACGCCAGACCCGCATGTATTGATGATCGGCCGCGACAGATCAATCCCTTTCTGTCTGAAGAGAAGGGCCAGCTCAGTCTCGCCCTTCAGTCGCCCGTCTGGCCCCACAACATCAGTGTAGGGGAGGTTAAGCGATCCGGGAATATGCCCGCCACGCAGGCCCGGTCTAGGCTCAGGGGTTTCACCGCGAAACCGTGCTGTCGAGCGGGCGTCAATGATCTGCGCCCCACCGTGCATCAGTGCCTGCTGAACATGGGACACATCGCGCACAAGGTCATGTCGTGGACGCACTGTGAAATGCCGATCAGTCGTGACCAGCGGCGGCAGGTCTTCGATTGCGCCTCCTCCACGCCTCCAGGCATCAAACCCGCCGTCCAGGACAGCGACATCGCGGTGTCCCATCACACGAAACATCCACCACGCGCGCGCTGAAGCGATAAACCCATTCTGATCATAGCAGATTATGCGATGGCCGTCCCCGAGCCCCAGGCGGCGCACCCGCGAGGCAAACGCCTCAGGCGGCGGCAGCATGTGGGGCAGGGGGGTATCCTTGTCTGATATGTCGTCAATATCGAAAAAGCGGGCCCCCGGGATATGGTGAGCGTCATAGGCCTGACGTCCTGTAAGTGACGCCCCTGGGAGGAACCACGTACAATCAAGTACCCGGACGTCCGGAGCTGTCAGGTGCGACTTCAGCCAGAGCGCGGAGACCAGAGGCTTCTCTGGCGAAGTATGTGCGACCATCCCGGGCTGGCTCCATGATCGAATGCGTCTACGCGATTCCCTAACGACAGACACGGTTGGACACAAGGCTGCCGAGATCCTGGCGCAGCAGCAGGGGGTGGTCCCTCTGCGCAGACTGATCGTGTTGTTTCAAATCTGAACACGCGCAGGGACACAGGCCCCCAGAGGAGCTGCGAGGGGAAGGGCTTCTGTTGAGGGCGGCCCGACATCTGACAGTCTGTAGCATGCACAAATTGTGCATATTCCCCTCGGATGGGAAAATCGTCATGGCGCATCGCCTGCCGGGAACCAACCTGACCCTTGAGCGCCCGAACCTCCCGTCCATCACGCCACTTTTCCGGTCGATCAGATCCGCGGCCGGGGGTAGCCGGGCTGGTCCGGCTATTGCGTACCTCCTGGTCAGCGTGTTCCGAGCGGGGAAGGCTTGCAACAGTGAAAAATCCCGAAGGCCTCAGCGGCCAAATGTTCAGCGATGGCTTAGGCGATGTCGCGGCAAGGGGCGTCTATCCCGGGCAGGACAGCCCCCTGAAGCGCCTTATGGACCTGATCATTACCTGTCCGCTGATCTTTTTCCTTGCACCGCTCATGGCGGTCATATGGCTGTTGCTGAAAGTTTTCGAACCGGGGCCGGCTCTATTCTCTCACCAGCGCATCGGTCGGGGCGGGCGAGCGTTCATGGTCTACAAATTCCGCACCATGCGAACTGACGCCTCTGAACGCCTGGAACAGCTCTTGTCTGCCGATCCGGGCGCCGCCGCCGAATGGGCGACTTACCAGAAACTCCGCAACGATCCGCGCGTTACCCGGTTCGGTCAGTTCTTGCGGCGTAGCAGCCTTGATGAACTCCCCCAGCTGCTGAATATCCTGAGAGGCGACATGAGCGTTCTCGGCCCGCGTCCGGTAACGCTCAGCGAGATGAGGAGGTATGGCGCTTTCAGGCACTATTACGCGGCTGTCCGGCCCGGGCTCATTGGTCTTTGGCAGGTTCGGGGACGTAACGCGCTAACTTATAATCAGCGGGTTGCGCTCGACGTAGAATATGTGAAGACCTGGTCGTTATGGAAAGATCTGAAGATACTGATTGAGGCTGTTCCGTTAGTTCTGTCCTGTCGGGGCGCGTACTGAGAACTTGATCCGCCCCCTTTGAAGTGTTCCGCCCTTAGGTATGTTTTTGGACGGGATGGAGGATCAC
>Ga0169931_10002142_pt1 | contig 32324 bp, 35 predicted proteins | sample Kivu_15m_20L_FD_129675 | JGI IMG/M metagenome (GOLD analysis project Ga0169931, IMG submission 129675) | Freshwater microbial communities from Lake Kivu, Western Province, Rwanda to study Microbial Dark Matter (Phase II) - Kivu_15m_20L... | ecosystem: Environmental > Aquatic > Freshwater > Lake...
CGGCGCATCCTGGTAGGCACATGGGTGTGGCTCAGGACGTGGCTGACGCGGTGGCGTTCTTGGCGTCGGCTCGGGCCCGGCATATCAATGGTGTGAACCTGACGGTGGACGGCGGGTTCCTCAGGCGGGTCGACTACTGAGTCGTCGGCCCCCGGCACTCGACGATCGAACACGGAGCATCACATGGAGTTGTCACGAGTCGTACTCATGGACCTGCACCGTCGCATGGTGCGGATCCGTCTGTTCGAAGAGGCGGCCGGCCGATTGGCCGAGGCGGCCAAGTTGCCCGGCTTCCTGCACCTGTACGTCGGTGAGGAGGCCGTGGCAGCCGGCGTGTGCGGTGCGCTCACCGACCAGGACCAGATCACTTCGACCCATCGCGGCCACGGGCACCTCGTCGCCAAGGGCGGTGACTTCAACCGCATGATGGCCGAGTTGATGGGCAAGTCGACCGGTTACTGCAAGGGCAAGGGCGGGTCCATGCACATCAGTGACCTGAACCTGGGCATGTTGGGGGCCAACGGCATCGTGGGTGCCGGTTCGCCCATCGCCGTGGGCGCCGCCTTCGCCAACAAGTACAACAAGAACGGCAACGTGGCGGTGGCCTTCTTCGGCGACGGCGCCACCAACATCGGTGCGTTCCACGAGGCGGCCAACATGGCCTGTGCTCTGAACCTGCCGATCGTGTTCGCCTGCGAGAACAACGAGTACGGGGAGTTCACCCCCCGCCACGTGACCATGGCGATCACCGACATCGTCGACCGGGCGGCGGGCTACGGCATGCCGGGCGTGATCGTGGACGGCATGGACGTGGTGGCGGTGCACGAGGCGGCCAGCGAGGCCGTCGCACGGGCTCGCCGCGGCGAGGGCCCCAGCCTGATCGAGGCCAAGACCTATCGCTTCTACAACCACCACGGGGTGCAGAACCTGGGGCTCAAGTACCGAAGCGACGACGAGGTGGCCGAGTGGAAGCAACGGGATCCGATCTTCTCCTTCGAGGAGCGCATGGTCGAGGCCGGTCAGGCCACGACGACGGATTTCGAGGCCGTGTGGGCCCAGTTGCGCGCCGATATCGAGGCGGCCATCCAGTTCGCCGAGGAGTCACCCCTGCCGACATCGGACATGGTGCTGGCCGACGTGTACACGCTGATGGGAGCGAAGTGATGGCCACCGAGCGCAAACTCTCCTATGTCATGGCCTTCAACGAGGCCGTGCGCCAGTGCATGGAGGACGACCCGAACGTGTTCTGCGCCGGCGAGGACATCGGCGCCTATGGCGGTGTTTTCGGGACCTACGCCGGGCTGCAGAAGACCTTCGGCCCCGAGCGCATGGTCGACACACCCATCAGTGAGCAGGCGATCATCGGCCTCGGTGTCGGCGCCGCTGTGGCCGGCCTTCGTCCGGTGGTCGACCTCATGTTCATGGACTTCATGCTCGTCGCCATGGACCAGATCGTGAACCAGGCCGCCAAGATCAAGTACATGTTCGGTGGCGTGGCGGTGGTGCCCCTCACGATCACCACCGCTGGCGGCGGCGGCCTGTCGGCGGGTGCGCAGCACAGCCAGAGCCTCGAGGCGTTGCTGTGCCACATCCCAGGCCTCAAGGTGGTGTACCCCTCGAACCCCTACGACATGAAGGGGCTCATGCGGTCCTGCATCGAGGAGAACAACCCGACCGTCATGGTCAAGCACAAGCGGTTGCTGGGCATGACCGGGCTGGTGCCCGAGGAGCGGTACAGCATCCCCCTCGGCGTCGCCAACGTCATGAAGCCGGGCAGCGACGTGACCGTGGTTGCGTGGGGCCGCATGGCCAACGAGGCCGTGGCGGCTGCCGAGATGCTGGAGGCCGACGGCATCAGCGTGGAGGTCATCGACCCTCGGACGCTGCAGCCCCTCGACACGGCGACGATCGTCGAGTCCGTGCGCCGCACGCACCGAGTGGTCGTGGTGCACGAGGCGGTGCAGTTCGGCGGTCTGGGCGCCGAGATCGCGGCGCAGATCCAGCACGAGGCCTTCGACTACCTGGACGCACCCGTCGAGCGCATCGGTGCCCCGTTCTCGCCGGTGCCCTTCAGCCCCGCGCTCGAGTCGCACTACCTGCCCGATGCCCGCAGCATCGCGGCGGGCATCCGGGCCACCTTGGCCCGGCCGCTCGTCGGCGGCTGACGTCCATGGGCTCCGTCGGCGTCATCGTCAATCCGCAGGCGGGCAAGGACATCCGCCGGTTGGTGTCGCCGGCCAGCCACACGGCCGACTCGGCCAAGATCGGCGTGGTGCGCCGCGTCATCGCAGCGGCTGCTGAAGCCGGTGCCGACCGCATCTGGTTGGCCGGTGATCCCAACCGCCTCGCCGAGCGGGCCGCGCACGGACTCGACGCCGATGTGGCCATCGTCCCCGGCGAACTGACCGGCTCGCGGCACGACACGATCTCGGCCGCCGCACAGATGCGTGCCCTGGGAGTGGGTGCTGTGGTGGTGCTGGGAGGCGACGGCACCAACCGCGATGCCGCCAAAGGTTGGCCGCAACTGCCTCTGGTGGCCATCTCCACGGGGACGAACAACGTGTTTCCCTCCACCATCGACGGCACCTCGGCGGGCATGGCGGCGGGACTGGTGGCCAGCGGTGCCATCGGACTGGGGGAGGTCGGCCGGTCGGCCAAGCGCATCGAGATGACCCTGGTCGACCCCGCTCACCCCGAGGGTCTCCACGATCTGGCACTGGTCGACCTGGCACTCGTGGCGGCCTCGTTCACCGGCGCTCGCGCCGTGACCGATCCCCGGTCGCTGCGCTGGGTGGTCGCCGCGATCGCCCCGCCCGCCTCCACGGGTATGGCCTCGATCGCAGGGCGCGTGCACCCGGTGCAGCGTTTCGAGCCCGCCGGCGTGCTGGTGACGCTGGGTGCCGGCGGTCGGCGCGTGCGGGTGCCGTTGGCCCCCGGCGCGTTCGCCACCGTCGAGGTGGCCGAGGTGACACCGCTCGTTCCCTACCAGCGCGTCGAGTTGCCCGGGGTCGGCGTGCTGGCCTTCGATGGTGAACGCGACCGGCGCATGGGTGAGGATGCGCGCCTGACGGTGTGGATCGATCCGGAGGGCCCGGTGATGATCGACGTAGAGGCGACGCTGCACCTCGCCGCCCAGCGGCACTTGTTCGACGACAGTCCTGTGACCACCACGATCTGACAGCGAAGGGGAAGCGATGGCGACGGAGTTCCTGATGCCCAAACTCGGTCTGACGATGGAAGAGGGCACGATCCTCGAATGGCTCGTCGAGGATGGCACCACCATTGCGCCGGGGATGCCCGTGCTGCGCATCGAGACCGACAAGGTGGAGAGCGACGTCGAGGCCTCCGCCGGGGGGCGCTTCGTGCGTGCTGCTGCGGTGGGCGACACCTTCCCCTGCGGCGCCGTGATCGGCTACCTGCTCGCCGAGGGCGAGCAGGCGCCGACGTCCAGTGCTCCATCGGCCGCCCCGGCCGCCGCCCCCGCCACGGCACCGGTCGCCACGGCACCGGCGGCAACGGCCCCTGCTGCGCCAACCGCTGCCACCCGTCCCGACGGCCGCCTGGTGGCCTCGCCCAACGCCCGACGCGTTGCCGCCGAACTCGGTGTCGATCTGCGCGGGGTGCGGGGGACGGGACCCGGTGGGCGCATCGTCTCGGAGGATGTCGAGGCCGCTGCCGCTGCCGGTACGGCGCGACCCGCCGCTGCGGCACCCGCTCCGGGTCGGGTCATGCCGGTCGCCACCACCATGGTCCCCGGCAGTCCCGTTCCGGCCAGTTTCGCTGCGCGCCAGTTGGCCGACCTGCTGGGTGTCGACCTGAGGCGTGTCGCCCCCGACCCTGTTGACGGGCGAGTCACCCGAGAGGGTGTGGCGGCCTACGTCAGGGCGCGCCTCGCCGAGTTGGCGCCGCCCCCCGTCCCCTCCCCGCAGGCAAAGCGCCCTGCGCCGAGCCCGGCGCCCGCTGCCGCCCCACTGCCGCCGGCGATGCAGACACCCTCCAAGGTGCTGCGCCTCAGCGGTATGCGGGGCACCATCGCCAAGCGCATGCACACGTCGCTGCAGCAGATGGCGCAGCTGACGTTGTTCATGGACGCCGACCTGGATGCCGTGGTGGCCGACCGGGCGAGTCGTAAGGCCGGCGGGGCAGCCCCCGGCTTCACCGACTACATCGTCGCCGCAGCGGCACGGGCACTGCGGGCACATCCCGTCGTGAACTCGCAGGTGACCGACGAGGGAATTGCGTTGCTGCCCGAAGTCCACGTCGGCATGGCGGTCGCTGTCGAGACGGGCCTCATGGTGCCGGTGGTCCGCAACGCCGATCAGCGCAGCCTCGCCGACCTGTCGACCGAGACCACCCGCCTGGCCGAGGCGGCGCGCTCGGGTTCCCTGGTGCTCGCCGAACTCGAGGGTGGCACCTTCTCGGTGAGTGCGCTCGGCATGTTCGGGGTGGACGGCTTCACACCGGTCATCAACCCGCCCAACACCGCCATCCTCGGTGTGGGACGTCTGCGTGACGACCTGGTCCTGGTCGACGGTCAGGTGACCACCACCAAGCGCCTGACCCTGAGCCTCACCTGGGATCACCGCGTGTTCGACGGTGCCCCGGCCGCCCAGTTCTGCCAGACGATCGTGCAGCTGCTCGCCGATCCGGCGACACTGGACGCCCCGGCCTGAGCCCACCGAAGGCGTTCGTCACCATGGGCCCGTCGCCGTTGCGTTACGGCATCATCGGTGCCGGCATGATGGGGGGCGAGCACGCACTCGATCTGGCCCGACTGCCCGGTGCCGAGGTGGTGGCTCTCGCCGATCCTGTGGCGGCATCGCTCGAGTGGACCACCGCCTGTCTGGGTCACGAGGTGGCGACGTATGGTGACCACCGGGGGCTGCTCGAGCGTGACGACCTCGATGCGGTGGTCATCGCCACCCCGAACGACACCCACCGGAGCATCCTCGACGACGTGTTGGCCACGGATCTCGCCGTCATGGTCGAGAAGCCGCTGTGCACCACGGTGGCCGACTGCCGCCACGTGCAGGAACTGGCCCGTGGGCGTCGGGCCGTCACGTGGGTGGGTCTCGAGTACCGGTACATCCCGGTGGTGGCCGCCCTGCTCGAGCAGGTGCGGAGCGGCGTGACGGGCACCACTCGCATGGTGTCCATTCGCGAGCACCGGTTCCCGTTCCTCGTGAAGGTGGGTGACTGGAACCGATTCAACGCCCGCACCGGGGGCACGCTCGTGGAGAAGTGCTGTCACTTCTTCGATCTGATGCGACTGATCGCGCAGGCCGAGCCGGTGCGCGTCATGGCCTCGGGTGGGCAGGCGGTGAACCATCTCGACGAGCGGTACGACGGCCGTGTCCCCGACATCCTCGACCACGCCTATGTCATCGTCGAGTTCGCCAACGGGGTGCGCGGCTCGCTCGACCTGTCCATGTTCGCCGAGGGTGGACGCCACGAGCAGGAACTGTGCGTGGTGGGCGACAGCGCCAAGGTCGAGGCGGCCTTCCCGGGTGCGGACGTGGTGTGGGTGGGGCCCCGTGACCGCAGTGGCCCCATCGAGGTGGCGGCACCGACGCCGGCCGAGGTGCCCTACCCCGAACTGCACGGCGGGGCGTCGTATCTGGAGCACGTTGCCTTCGCCCGGTGCGTACGCGAGCATCGCCCCGCCGAGGTGAGCGTCTCGGACGGTCTGTGGTCGGTGGCCATGGGTGTCGCCGCTCACCGGTCCATCGACGAAGGTCGGATCATCGACATGGAAGAGGTACTGACATGACCACACGACGAGAGATCACCGCTGCGGTGCTGCGCGCCGCCGATGCCCCCTACGCCCTCGAATCGGTACAACTCGCAGCGCCCGGACCGGGCGAGGTGCTGGTACGTGTGGTGGGTGCGGGGATGTGCCACACCGATGTGCTGCCGCGTGCGGGCCTGCCGATGGGAGCCCCGCCGATCATCACCGGACACGAGGGTGCCGGGGTCGTCGAGGCCGTCGGCGAGGGTGTGGGCACCGTGAAGGTGGGCGACCATGTCGTGCTGTCGTTCGACTCGTGCGGTGCCTGCCGGAACTGCCGGACCGGTCAGCCGGCCTACTGCGACACCTTCATGGCGCGCAACCTGGTGGGCCGGCGACTGGACGGTTCCACCGGGGTCACCGACGCCGGGGGAGCTGCCGTGTCAGCCCACTGGTTCGGCCAGTCGTCGTTCGCCACGCACTGCCTGGCCACGGCTCGCAACGCCGTCGTCGTCGACCCGTCCCTACCCCTCGAGTTGTTGGGGCCGCTCGGTTGCGGTGTCCAGACCGGCGCAGGATCGATCGCCGTGGCCCTGGCCACTCGGCCGGGAGAACAGGTCGTCGTGTTCGGTTCGGGCGCCGTGGGCACTGCGGCGATCCTGGCCGCCAGGGTTGCCGGAGCCTCCACGATCGTGGCCGTCGACCTGCATCAGCACCGGCTGGATCTCGCCTGCGAACTGGGTGCCACGCACGGTCTGCTGGGCACGGCGGACGGGTTGGTGGAACAGATCCTCGACATCACCGGCGGTGGAGCCGATGTGAGCTTCGACACCACCGGCGTTCCCTCGGTGATGCGCAGCGCGTTGACCGTGCTGCGCATGACCGGCCGATGTGGCTACGTCGGGGTGCAACTCGGCGATCTGGTGCTCGACGGCTCGGCGCTCATCGGAAAGACGGCACTGGGCATCCTCGAGGGTGGTGTCGACCCGCAGCGGTTCATCCCCCAGATGCTCCAGTGGTGGCAGGACGGCCGGTTCCCCTTCGACCGGCTCATCCAGACCTACTCCCTGGCCGACATCAACGACGCCGAGCAGGCCTCGCTCAGCGGCCGCGTCGTCAAGCCGGTGCTGCTGCCGGGCTGACCCGACCGGCGCACCGTCGCCTCAGTCGACGAGCGCCTGATACACCAGTTGTCGCAGTTGGCTGCGCAGTGGGTGGGTGCTCGACGGGAGCAGTTGCGTCATGAACACGACGCACAGGTCCTCGGAGCGATCCACCCAGAACGTCGTAGAGGCGGCACCGCCCCAGGCCACATCACCGACCGACCCCCCGGTCTTGGTGGCTGCCGGGTCGAGGGTCACCGAGCCCAGGAGTCCGAAGCCGACTCCGTCGAAGGCGGTCTCGGCGAACAGGGGTCGGCCGATCTGCGTGAGGTCGGCGCCACCGGGCAGGTGGTTGGCGCACATCAGATCGACCGTGCGCGGGCCCAGGACGCGCACCCCGTCCAACTCGCCCCCGCGCCGCAGCATCTCGGTGAAGCGCAGGTAGTCGCCCATGGTCGACACCAGACCGCCGCCTCCCAGGAAGGCCGCCGGGGGCGACAGGGCCGCCGCACCGGCGGCGTCGAGTCGGGTCGCCGACCGTGTGCGCGGGTGAGCCCCGTACAGCACCGCCAGCCGGTGCGCCTGCTCGGGTGGGCACCAGAAGCCCGTGTCGCCCATGCCCAGCGGCTCGAGCACCAGTGCACGCAGCGCAGCGTCCAGAGGTTGTCCGGTGATCACCTCGATCACCCGACCCAGGACGTCGATCGACATCGAGTAGTTCCACTCGGCGCCGGGTTGGAACAGCAGTGGCAGCGCCGCGAGGCGATGCACCACCTCGGCCAGGTCGGCATCGGGGGGAACGCCCCACTCGAATCCGGCGCGCCGGTACATCTCGTCGACGGGATGCGCATACATGAACCCGTAGGTCAGCCCGGCGGTGTGTGACATGAGGTGCCACATGGCCATGGGTTCGGTGATCGGTTCGTACGCCGGAAGGGTCACGGACCCACTGCGCCAGACGCGACCGTCGGCGAACTCGGGGAGGAACCGGGACACCGGGTCCTTCAACTCGAACCGACCCTGCTCCCACAGGGTCATGGCGGCCACCGAGGTGATCGCCTTGGTCATCGAGTAGATGCGCCAGATGGCGTCGGGTTCCACGGTCCGGCCCGCCTCGCGGTCCTGGTGTCCCCCCGACGCGAGGTGGGCGAGGTGTCCCGAGCGCAGTACGGCGACCTGCCAGCCCGCAAGGCGACCGTCGGCCACGTAGGCGTCGAGATGCGTGTCGAGACGGCGCAGACGCACCGGGTCGACGCCCAGGTCCCGGTGTTCGGCCCGTTCGAAGCCCCCGATGTTCGATGGCGTGGTCATGGACGGCACCGTAGCCTCAGGGTCGGCAGTACCAGGCGAAGGGGCTGTCCGGGTCGGCCGGCGTCGCCTCGGCACGGTCTCCGTGCAGCAGACCGCAGGCATCGCCGGGGCTGATCGCCCTGGTGCTCCACCCCTCGCCCTCGACCCAGGCGCAACGCCAACCCGAGGGCGAGGCGGCGAAGTAGGCGACGGCCGTGGGGCCGTCCCGGATGATGCAAGCCGCTGCGAGATCGAGGGGCGTCGCCTCGTCCTGGCCTGCGCGGTCGCCCAGACCGACATGACCCGCCCAGGCCACGCCGAAGGTGATCACGAGACCACCGAGGAAGCCCGCCCCACCTCGAGCGAGTCGACGTCGGGTCGTGTCCAGTGCCGCGAGTCTCATCGTGCCTGCCGCCGGCGCCCTGTCGGCGGCTCATCGGGGGGACCCGAGATGTGCGGTTCGAGGAACACACGGCTCCGGTGCGCGAAGTCCTGCATCTCTCGCAGGGAGGCGTCGGGCAGACCGTGCTGGGCCAGCTCGGGGAGCAGTTGGGCCCGGTAGTTCTTGATGGTGTTCAGCTTCAGGCCCGTCTCGGTGGCGATCTCCCGGTAGGTGGCCTCTCCGACCAGATCGAGCAGTGCCCGCCACAACTTCGCGTGGCCGCGGTGGTGCACCAACCTGCTGAACTCGTCGATCGAGCGCCACCCCGACGGACCCCTGGGGAGCAGTGGCTGCAGGGCCGGATCCGGTGGTGCGCTTCCGGTGCTCAGCACGTTGGCGATGGCGCCCAGTTGAGCGTCGAGGGGTGCCGACTTGGACACCACGGTGGCGATGGGGAGCAGATCCCAGGCCAGCCGCATCGGCTCGGCCACCCAGCGGTCACCCTGGGTGATGATCGCCAGGAGCGTCCGGGGGTGGGTGAGGTGCACGGTGGCGAGCGCATCGACGCCACTGGCGGTCTCTGCGGGGAACGACAGGTCCACGAGGGCGAGGTCGAAGGGGGGCGAGTTCGCCAGGCTGGGTGCCACATCCGCCACCGAGTCGATCACGGTCACCTGGTGCGGTCCATGGCGTGTGAGTTCGTTGGCGAACAACTCCGCCAGTGCGACGGCATCGTCCACGATGAGGATCCGGGCCACTCAGTTCACCTGCGTCCGGTCTCGGGGTGTCGACAACTCGTGGCCGTAGGGCATGCGCAGCGTGACCTTCGAACCCTGTGCCGTCGGTTCGATCGTGATCGACCCGGGGCCGAGTTCGTTGACGAGCCGCTCGAGACCACGGCCCGGCGGAAGGGGAACGTCGGGGAAGCCCCCGGCATCGTCGATCACCGTGACCCCGATGACCTCGTCATCGTGCTGGAGCAGGAGCGACACTGCACTGGCGCCGGCGTTGACGGCATTGGAGACGAGCACTCCGACCAAGCGGGTGAACAGGCGGGCCTCGTGAGGTTGCAGATGCAGATGAGCGTCGTCGAGGGACGGTACGTCCAACAGTCGTACACCGGCCGCCTGGAGCCTACGCAGGGCCGGCTGCACCAGTTCGGCGAGGCGAGCATCGCCACTGGCGATCAGTTCGTCGGTCTGGCGGACCCGCAGGCGGTGATCCAGGTCGGCAAGCTCGCTGGCCACGTGGGAGGGCGCGAGCCTGCCGGTGCGGAGCCGCAGCGAGGTCAGTTGTAGTTCAGCACACACGTCGTCGTGCAACCAGTGGGCGCGTCTGCGGTGCTCCTCGTGGCGGGCCCGGCGAACGGCATCCTCGACCCGCTCGTCGACGCGTCGACGGCTGGCGTCGAGCAGCCACATGGTGCCCCAGGCGGCGAACAGCGCCAGGCCCAGTGCCATCAGCAGCATGAGCACGGCGACGGTGTCCTGTGCCGGCACATCGGTGACCACCACGATCGCCAGGCCGGCCGCCACCCCCGCCATCACGGGGGATCGGAACAGAGTCGACCACCAGTGGGGCCCCTCGAAGGGCAGCCCGAGCGCCCACCGGGTCAGGATGGCGTCGGCGCCACCGGCCACACCGAGAGGCCAGACGGCGACTGCCCTCCAGCCGGGCAGAACGACGACGATCCCCAGGTAGATCGTCGTGGAGGCCACGAGGCGCACCAGTGCTGCTGTGGTCGGCCGGCTCAGGGGCCGGCGTCGCCCGAGGGCCAGCAGCAGTGGGCGCACGAGCACGCCGAGGAGGGCCGCGGTGGTGGTCACGGCCGCCGTGATGGGAATCCACGGCTCTGCCGACGAGGCGAGACGTTCGGGCACCAGGGTCCACATGACCGACAGCACCACGATCAGTCCCGCGACCTGTACCTGGGCCGCCAGTCGGGCGGCGGCCTCGGGGTGTTCGCCGGTGCCCCAGGCGCCTTCACCGGCGAGATGGGCAACCCAGACCTCGGATCGGGACAACGGCGGCGGCCTATGGGTGGACATCGTCACCGACCCACCATCATCACACGCAGGAACTTTTTCTGGTGTACCGAGGTACACCTCACCTCGCTGTCGCTATACACTCCGCGCCCGTGACTGCTGCACAGAATCTGTCGAACGACGAGTTCACCCGCCAACGGACGCGTCGCAATCTGCCCCCGTCGCCGATCGCCGCCGCGATTCGGTCCGCCTACGCGGGCCGTCTCACCCAGGCCGAACTCGCTCGCCAGTTGGGCGTGGCGCAGAACACGATCAGTCGATGGAGCACCGGTGAGGTGGAACCGCGCCTCGACGACATCGCTGCTGTCGAGGGCGCATGCAAACTGCCCCGCGGCTTCCTGCTGCGGGCGGCGGGCTACGTCGAACACGACTCGACACCCGAGATGGCGATCGCGGCCGATCATCGGCTCGACGACGCCCGGCGCGAATTGTTGCTGGCCGCGTACCGGGCGGCACTGAAGCAGTCCAAGCGCGACAAGGGCTGATCCGCTGCTCAGGTTCCCTGGTCGAGCCGCTCGCTCGCGATCGCCCCGAGGAACGTCAACACCTGGCGGATGCTGCGCATCTGGTACTCGAGCGAATCGAGCCGCTCCAGGAACGACAGTGGCGGGTGGTCGGTCTGGAGTACTTCGGGTTCGGCCTGCAGTGGGTGTGGCCGGATGGCCGTCAGGGGCACCACATCGGCCACGGGTTCCAGGTGGCGTGCCGCACATGCCGCGATCAGGTGGTTGATGCTGGTCAGGAACGACATCATCGGCGGGTCGAAAGCCAGTGGCCACCGGAAGTGGAGGCTCACCCCGGCCACCACGGCACCGCGCACCTCGATGGGGAAAGCGGCCAGCGAGTGCGTCCGACCGACCAGACCCGCGATCAGTGGGTACCGGATGAACATCTCCCGACGGTCCCTGCACACGATGGGCAGGCCTGTGAGCACGCAATGGCTCGCCGGGAGGTTGGCGGTCAGGGGTAGGACTGTGAAGCGCTCGACATCGGGTCGGTCGTAGCCCCCGTTGGCGATAAGGCGCAATTCGTCGCCTTCCACGACCCACGCCACGCCGCCGAGGAGTCCGAGTGCCCGGCCGATCTGGCTGATCTCGCCGAGCAGAGTCGCCAGGTCCGTCGTGGTCAGGGCACTGCGCGTGGCGCATTGCAGCGTGGTCAGCAGCGCATGGGAGTCGATCAGGAGGCGGCCCTCACTATCGGCAGGCCACGGCGGTTCGTTACTGCGATGCTGATCCTCGATCAATGTTATCGGCCTCGTCCCCCGGCGTCCCAGGGCGATCAGCCCTCGTCTTCCGGGTCGTATTCTGCCAAAGTTCGGTCGCCGTGTCGCCCGGCTGCCGGAAGTGGTGTCGCCACCTGCGTCGACGGAATGGCATCCTGGCGCCATGGCGCTGATCCACGACCCCGAGTCCGACCCGGATCTGATGGCGAGCGAGGTGTCCTGGGATCTGTCACCGCTGCTGGGCGATGCCGCCGACGCCTCCGACCTGGTGGCCCAGGCAGAGGCCATCGGAGTCGAGTTGCTCGCTCACCGAGGGCGTCTCGCCCAGATGCAGCCGGCGGAGATGGCGCAGTTCATGGGACGCCTCGCCGATCTGCACGAATGCCTGGGACGGGCGCACAGCGCGACGTCGCTCGCCTTCGCCACCGACACCGCCGATCCGGCGCGCGGGGCCGCCATGCAGGCGGTGAACGAGCGGGCCAGTGCGTTGTGGGCCACGCTGGTGTTCGTGGAGGTCGAGTGGGCGGCCGCCGATGATGCCCATGTCGAGCGGTTGTTCGCCGATCCGTCATCGACGCCGTTCCGGCACCACCTCGAGCAGTTGCGACGGGCCCGGCCCCACCTGCTGTCGGAGCCGGAGGAGACCGTGCTGGCCGAGACCTCCGTCGCCGCCGCCGCAGCGTGGGTGCGTCTGTTCGAGGAGCAGACCGCCGCCATCGAGGTGCACAGCGGCCCCGGCGAAGGGGCCACCTCGCTGATGTCGGCACTGGCGCAACTGGCGCATCCCGACCGCCGGGTGCGAGCCGCCACGGCTGCTTCCGTCACCGAGGCGCTGGCGCCGGGACTGCGCACGCGGGCGTACATCTACAACACCCTCCTGCTCGACAAGAGCATCAGCGACCGCCTGCGCCGGTATGCGACGTGGGCGTCCAGCCGCAATCTCGCCAACGAGGCCTCCGACGCATCGGTGGAGGCCTTGGTGGAGGCGGTGGTGGCTCGCTACGACCTTCCCCAGCGCTGGTACCGCACCAAGGCGCAGGTGCTCGGTGTCGACCACCTCGCCGACTACGACCGCATGGCATCGGTGGGTGCGGGCGAGCAGCGCATCGGCTGGTCCGAGGCGACCCGGGTCGTGCGTGACGCCTACGGCTCGTTCTCGGGGGAACTGGCCGACATCGTCGGACGTTTCCTCGACGAGGGATGGATCGACGCCCCGGTGCGTCCCGGTAAGCGTGGGGGTGCCTTCTGCGCGTACACCGTGCCGTCGCATCACCCGTACGTGCTGCTGAACTGGACGGCCAGCCACCGCGACGTGTCGACGCTCGCCCACGAACTGGGCCACGGTGTGCACGGCTACCTGGCACGGGAACAGGGCGTGTTCCACCAGTCGACACCCCTGACGTTGGCCGAGACGGCCTCGGTGTTCGGCGAGACCGTGACGACGGGACGTCTGCTCAGTCTGCTCGAGGATCCTCAGGAGCGGTTCGCCCTGCTGGCGGCCAGCCTGGAGGACTCGATCGCCACGGTGTTCCGGCAGGTGGCGATGTTCCGATTCGAGCAGGGGTGCCACACGGAGCGGCGCCAGGTGGGTGAACTCTCGGTCGGTCGCCTGGGCGAACTGTGGGCCTCGACGCAGACCGAGATGCTGGGCGATGCCGTCGAGGTGACCGACGGGTACCGCTCGTGGTGGAGCTACATCCCTCACTTCATCGCCACGCCCGGGTACGTCTATGCCTATGCCTACGGCCAACTGCTGGCGTTGTCGGTGTATGCGCAGTACCAGCGTCAGGGCGACGCCTTCGTGCCCGCCTACTTGGAGCTCCTGCGAGCCGGAGGCTCGAGGTCACCCGAGGAACTGGCCCGCATCGTGGGATGCGACCTGTCCGATCCGGGCTTCTGGGACGGTGGGCTTCGGATCGTCGAACAACAACTCGATGCGGCCGTCGAGGCGGCGCGTCAGGCCGGGCGACTGGTATGACGGCGGTGACGCTGCAGTCGGTGCTCGATGACGTCGCCGACTGGTTCGTCGGCCCTCCCATGAACATCGTGTTCGTCACCGTGGCCGTGTTCGTGCTGCGGTGGGTCACCCGCCGGGCTGTGGTGCGCATGCTGCGCACGGCCGTGACCCATGCCGCCGTGCGCGATCCCCGCGCCGACGCCCGTGCCCGGACGATCTCGACGGTGCTGACCAGTTCGCTCAACGCCGCGATCATGACCATTGGTTCACTGATGGTGCTGGGCGAGTTGGGCGTGAACCTGGCACCCCTGATCGCCGGTGCCGGCATCGTCGGGGTGGCGCTGGGTTTCGGCGCGCAGAGCCTCGTGAAGGACTGCATCACCGGCCTGTTCATGTTGATGGAGGACCAGTACGGCGTGGGCGACACGGTGGATGTGGGCGAGGCATCCGGCGTGGTGGAGCAGGTGACGTTGCGGGTCACGCGGTTGCGCGCCGCCGACGGCACGGTGTGGCACATCCCCAATGGTGTGATCACCAGGGTGGGGAACAAGAGCCAACTGTGGTCCGTCGCCCTGCTCGATGTCGACGTCGCCTACGGGGCCGATGCTGTCAAGGCGGGGGAGGTCATGCTCGTTGCCGCACGCGAGGTGTGCGCCGGTGAGGCCTTCGCCCCCCACGTGCTCGAGGAACCCCAGGTGCTGGGGGTGGAGGATCTCCGCCCCGACGGGGTGACACTGCGGCTGCGCGTGAAGACCCAGCCCGACCAGCAGTGGGCCCTCATGCGTGCGCTGCGCGCCCAGATCAAGACCCGCCTCGAGCAGGCGGGCATCGAGGCGCCCGTGCCGCAGCGAACGGTGTGGAACCGTCGCGACCCGATCTGAACGACGCACCGGTGACCGGCCGTTTCGCCCCATCGCCCACCGGTGACCTGCATCTCGGCAATCTGCGGACGGCACTCGTGGCATGGCTGGCGGCCCGAAGCCGCCAGGCTTCGTTCCTGGTGCGCATGGAGGACCTCGACCGGGTCACGTCGAGCCCCGAGCACGAACGGCGTCAGCTGTACGACCTGGCCCGCCTGGGGTTGGATCACGACGGTGTGGTGGTGCGCCAGTCCGAGCGCTTCCCGCTGTACGAGGCGGCCCTCGACCGCCTGGAACAGCTCGGGGTCACGTACCCGTGCTGGTGCACGCGGCGCGAGATCCGCGAGGCGGCGGCGGCGCCGCACGACGGGGCGTTGCGCTACCCGGGAACCTGCCGCGAACTCGGTCGGCGCCGTCTCGAGGAACGGCGGGCGAGTGGCCGCCGTCCGGCACTGCGCCTCGACGCCGGTTCCGCCACGGCCTGTCTGGGCATCGGATCCGAACTCGAGATCGTCGACCTGGTCGCCGGGACGTATCGAACGGGTGTCGACGATCTGGTGCTGCGACGCAACGACGGTGTACCGGCGTACCACGTGGCGGTCGTGGTCGATGACGACGCCCAGGGGGTCACCGAGGTGGTCCGCGGGGACGACCTGCTGGCGGTCACGCCCAGTCAGGTGCTGCTGCAGCGGCTGCTGGGACTGACCACCCCCACCTACGCCCACGTGCCGTTGGCGGTCGACCCCCTGGGCGAGCGCCTGGCCAAGCGCCACGGCGCTGTGACGCTGTCGGACCTCGCCCGCCTGGGTGTCGACGACCGCACCGTGCTCGCACGCCTGCTCCACAGCCTCGGTGTGGATACCGGGGGTGGGCCGATCGACCTCAGGACCATCGCCGACCGGTTCGATGTGACCGCCCTGGCCCGTGACCGTCGGCCCTGGGTGGTCGGTGACCTGTGATGCCACCACTCGGCCCACCGTGCTGGGTAACGTCGGCGAAAGCCTCGCCGAGGATCACCGGATGCCCCACCGCCGCTTCGTCATCACCACTCTCAGCGTCGTAGCAGCCTTGTTCTCGGGCGTCCTCCTGACCGGTTGCGCGGCCTCGAATCCGGTCGATGGCGCCGTCGAGGCCGCTACCGCACCGCCCCGTACCGAGCCGGCGACCACGTCCACGACCACGTCCACCTCGACGGTGGCGCCGACGACCACGACCACCACGGTCCCCGCCGTCACGTCGACCACCGTCCCACTTCCGGCCAATCTGGTGCTCGTACCACCACTGGTCCAGCCGCTGGTGGCCGTGGGACGCGGCGACGGGCCCGAAACCGCCCGGGTCCAGGAACGCCTGATCCAGTTGGGCTTCTGGCTCGATCAGGTCGACGGGATCCACGGCCACGTGACCCGGCAGGCGATCATGGCGTTCCAGAAGTACTCGGGCATCGCAGCGTCGGGTGAGGTCGACGAGGCCACGGCTGCGGCCCTCTCAGCAGCCACCGAGCGCGCCCGAGGCGTCGCCGAGGCCGGTCACCTGGTCGAGGTCGACAAGACCCGCCAGTTGCTGTTCCTCGTCAAGGACGGACACACGTTGTGGGCCCTCAACGCGTCCACCGGTACCGAGATCCCCTACGAGGTCGAGAACAAGAACGAGCCCGGAAAGATGGAGCGGGGCGACAGCATCACCCCGGCGGGTTGGTTCGCCACCGATCGCGAGCGCGACGAGGGCTGGTGGGAGGGCGACCTGGGCGAGATCTACCGCCCGAAGTACTTCCGTGGCGGCGTGGCGGTGCACGGGTCGCTGTCCATCCCCAACTTCCCTGCTTCGCACGGGTGTGTGCGGGTCAGCGTGGCTGCCATGGACATGATCTGGGCCAGTGGCCTCGTCCCGTTGAAGACCCCCGTGTGGGTGCACGGAGACATCCCGGCTCAAGCGCTCTGAACCGGTGCCGGGCGCACTCGGAGGCGATGGTCCTCGGCGTTCAGGCACCGTCCCGATGGCAACTCGAAACGCCAACCGTGAAGAGTGCAGACCAGTTCACCGCCGTCCGGGGACACCTCGCCGAACACCGACAGATCGCCGCGGCGGTGCGGGCACCACCGCCCGACCAGCCAGTCGCCCACGCGCACGTCGTCGGTGGGGTTCTCCGGCTCGGGGCTGCCCAGGCGGCGCCGGGCCTCGTCCTCGGTACGCCGCATGCGCTCGACCGAGAGCGACTTGAAGAAGTTGTACAGATGCTCGTTGAAGTCGCCATCGCGCCAGGCGCGGAAACGGCACGAGAGGAACAGCGAGTTCGACCAGTCGACGGCGTACTCGGCGGCGACGGTCTCCACCAGGGAACGAGCCACCTCGAAGCGGAACCGGTACGCCTCGCCGGCGTACGGGCGCACTTCGCCGGCGGGGAAGTCGATCAGTATGTCGACGCCCTGAGCGCAACGTTCGTCGGGTAGGGCGCGCAGCAGGCAGGAGGCGCCGACCCCCTGTCGCAGCGAGGTCGCCATGGCGAGGAGCGGCTCCCACCACCGGCGGAGCCGGTCGAGAAGATCGTCGGTGGCCCCGTGCCAGCGGGCGCGCTCCTCGGCCAGCCAGGGCAGCCAGTCGGCCTGGTACCTCGCCAGTTCACCGGCCTTGTCGCTGAACGGACGATCCACGTCGGCGTCGGGTACCGGATGACGCACCTCGACCGCGTCACCGTCGAGTTCGACTGCGGTGCCGGGAATGTTCATCACACCGCGTCGGCCGGCCGCCTCGAGTTGTCCGAGGAACACGGTCTGGTCGGGGAAGATCGTCGGCTCGTCGCCCGTGATCATGTTGAGCGAGAACAGTTCGGGGTCCAGGAATGCCGGGGGACCCGCCGATGGCATCACCATCCGGGCATCGACGGCCTCGACATAGCGCAGCGCCCGTGAGAGCTGGCCCGCCACCTTGGCGCGGCACAGGCCCAGCGTCTCGTCGGCCGGCAGGTCGTACACCATCGGGTACCAGATGGCTCCCGAATGCTGCAGCAGATGCACGTCGACGGTCCCGTGCCCGGCCAGTGCGGCTAGGTCGTGGGTGCGGCAGTCGTTCTGGTCGACGACGCGGTGCCGGCCGTCGCTCACCACCAGTGCCGAGTCGCCGCCGGGTCCGTCGGTGATCGAGGTCTCGACATGAATGGCCACCACGAGACCGGCACCGAGGTCGCGCTCCTCGCCGTGCCGGGTGCGCACGAAGCGGTGGAAGCCGATCTGACGCAGGCGGCGTTCCATCTCGCCCGTCGGGAAGTCGGGCAGCAGCACGACGGTGTCGTGGTCCATGTGGTCCCGCAGGAACGGTTCGTCGAAGTGGTCGCCGTGCAGATGCGAGACGTACAGGTAGGTGGGGTGCGTGAGCCGGTGCCGCAGGTCGTCGTCGAGGCGGTCGTTGCGCGGGTACACGAACCACGACCCACGAAAGGCGGGCTCGAACCACGGATCGCAGGTGATCGACGCTGTTCCGGTTTCGATCAGCAGGCCGGCGTGGCCGAGGGAGGTGATGCGCATGGTCCGGTGGGGGCGGCCGAACGGGGGCTATTTGACCGGCGGATCGGTGTACTGCTGCCCGCCGCGCGCCACGTGCTCGGTCCAGGCGGTGCCGTCCCAGTACCGCAGTTCGTACCGATGCGACGGATCGGCGTACCAGCCCGCCGGAGTGGACGCCGTGCTGGTCGAGGCACCGGTGGAAACCGTGGCAGTCGGTGTGGCCTGAGTGACCACAGGGGTCTCGACCCGGGCCGCCGGTGCGGCGGCCGTCGTGTGGATACCGGTCGGCACCGCAACCTCACCCGTCGCGGGCCGACGGCAGAAGGCCGTCAGTTCGCTCCCTGCTGACACGATGGTCACCACGTCCCAGCCCTGCGCAGAGTGGGCGGTCAACTTGGTGGCCAGTGTCGCCGCGTCGTAGGCCGAAGCGGTCACCGTGATGAACTCGAAGCGTTCGTTCGCCGACATACCCCCACCGTACCGGGTCAGAGGGGCCCCATGAAGGCCCCGAGATCGTCGGGTGTCCCGTCGTGCACGATCGAGCCCTCGGCGAGTACCACGACCCGTTGTGCCGTACCGGCCAGTCCGAGGTCGTGGGTGGCCATGATCACGGTGGCGCCGCCAGCCCTGGCCTCCCCGATCAGTTCCAGCAGCGCCTGTCTCCCCGAGGCGTCGAGACCGACGAAGGGTTCGTCGATGAGCAGCAGGCGGAACGGTCGTGCCAGGGCGAGGGCGAGTGCTGCCTTCTGTCGCAGACCTCGGCTGAAGTGGGCGGGCAGATCGTCGGCGCGAGGCACCAACCCCAGTGTGGTCAGCAGTCGGTCGACCCGATCCTCGTCGGGTTCGGCACCGTGCAGGCCGCCCACGAAGCGAAGGTGCTCGCCCAACGTGAGATCGTCGTAGAACGTCGGTTGGTCGCCCACATAGGCGACAGCGGCGCGCGCCGCCAGGTCGCCCGCCGGCGTCCCGAACACGGACACCTCGCCCGAGGTCGCCTCGCCCAGACCCGCAGCGATGCGCAGCAGGGTGGTCTTGCCCGACCCGTTGTGCCCGACGATGGCGACGCACTGACCAGCCGGCACCTCGAGATCGACCGAGCGCAGACCGCGACCCTCGCCGTGGTCCTTGTGCAGCGCCGTGCATCGCAGTGCCACCGCACGGTCGTCCCTCGTCATGTCGAACCTCCTGAGCGTGTACGGCGCCGCTCGGTCGCCTGTCGACGGGCCTCGTCCCCGGCGACCACCAACGCCCGCCAACGTCGCCGCACATCGTCGCGTGTACGAAGCCACACGACCACGCATCCGGCGACCAGCAAGGAGGCCACCCCGCCGCGCAGGGCGGCGGCGACGGGCGAACCACCCTCGGCGACGGCGTCGGACACGAACCACAGGGGGGCCACACCGAGGCCGGACACGATGAGCGGCCAGGCGGCGTGTGCGACCGTCGACATGCCGGCGACCTCGGGTGGCATGGCCATGCTGCGCGCGGCGCGTGCCATCGGATCGGGTGCGCTGCGCACCACGTTCACCACGGCGCCCGCCGCGCCGGCCCAGATGAGCGGAATCCCCATGACGGCGCCCACCGACCAGGCCGTCGACGCCCCCGACACCGCCGCCGCTGCGGTCACGGCGACGGCGGCCAGGGGTACCAGGGCCAGTGCGGGCACCACGAGCAGTCCGCCCAGCAACGCGCTCGACCCGACGGGGAGCAGGCGCCGCAACTCGGTCTGGTCGACGGTCTGGGCCAGGGGCTCGGCGAGTTCCAGACCGATCAGGAACGCACCGACAGCGAGGGGGATCAGCAGCGCAGCCGAGCCCTGCACGATCCCCGCTGCCGCGACCCCCATGGCGGCGGCCATCACGACCAGGCGCGCCAGTCGCAGGGCGGGGGAGCGCGCCAGTGTCAGCCCACTGCGCCAGATCAGCACCGCCGACGGGCGTGAGGCACCTCGAGGGGGCGGCACCCTGAACCAGGGACGCACCCGAAGATGATCGTGGGCCAACTGGCGCCGCAGCAGTACCACGGTTCGCAGATCGCCCACCGCCAGGGCGAAGCGCACTTGTGCTACGAGCGAACTCCGTCGCTCGAGCGCCTCGGAACGCAGGCGTCCGCAGGACACCAGGCCGACCACCACCAGGGCTACCGCCACGCTCGACGCCACGATGCCCGCCACGAGTGCCGAGTCGTGGCGGGTGAGTGGCCACACAAGGGCGTCGCCGATCACATCGGTGGGGCCGGGTACGCGCCAGGCCACGGCGATCGCCTGGGCCAGCACCACCACGGCCGTGACGGCGCGCACCGCGCCTGGCGCGACGCGCCCGACGTGCACCAGGATGGCCAGGGCGCCGGCGCCGGCCGTCAGCACCGCCCCGCCGACCGCCCCGGTGAGGGTCCAGGTGAGGCTCGGGCCGTCGAGGCGAGGCGCTGCGAGCAACCCGGCCACACCGGCGACCGAACCTCCGACCAGTGCCAGCGAACTCAGGCGCTGCGCACAGGGACGCAGCAGCACCTGTCGGCGGGGAACCGGTGCCAGTAGCAGGTGGCGAATGTCGGGGGCCTCGACGGCGAGTGGCCCACCGTGGGCGCCGCTGCGCAGCCCGGCCGCCAGCACCAACGCCGCCACCAGGCCCAGGACGGCGGCGCCTCGTTGGCGCACGGTCTCCACGGCACTCGACCCGAGAGGGTCCGCCGGGAGCCAGGTACCCACTGCGAGCACCAACGCACCGCCGACGAGGATCACCAGATACGCCCGGTAGGCCACGTCGAACCACTCGAGCCGGCCCAGACGCGCTTCGCGTCGCGCCCGGCGCAGGGCATGGACGGCGTCGCGAGCCGGCGATCGGACGGCGGCGGTGACCAGCATGTGAGGGCGACGCTACTGCTCGACTGGTGATCTCGGTGCGGAAAGTACCTGGCCGTGAGGCAGACTTGGGCCCCGTGGAGGTCGAATCCGTCCAGTTGTTCACGTCGCTGCTGGCCGTCCTGGCCATCGTCGGCTCGCTGGCGCTGCTGGTCCTCAGGCTGGTGGCGGTCCGTTCGGTCTCGGCCCGGCAGTTGGGTGCCCAGTTCGCGTCGGCGCAGTTGCCCCTGGCCTGGGCCGTGGCGACGGGGGCGATGCTGGGCAGCCTCTACTTCAGCGAGATCGCCAACTACGAGCCGTGCCGTTACTGCTGGTTCCAGCGCATCGCCATGTATCCGCTCGCTCTGCTGCTGCTCATCGCCATGGTGCGCCGCGACCGCCACATCGCCTGGTACGCCGTTCCCATCGCCGCCATCGGCGCAGCGCTCTCGCTGCGGCACCGCTACCTGGAACTGAACCCGTCGTTCGGCCCCGGCGGCTGTTCGGCCGATGTGCCCTGTTCGGCCGTGTGGTTCGAACGCCTCGGGTTCGTCACCCTGTCGGTCATGGCGCTGTTCGGGTTCCTGTCGATCATCATCCTGCTGACCGTACGCTTCCCCACCGAGCGGGTCGCCGACGTTCCCGCCACCACCCCCACCCACACCGAGGAGCTCGTCTGATGGCCACCGCCACCACCAAGCGCAGTCTGTCCCCCGTCGTGCTGATCATCGGCGTGGTCGCCGCCATCGTGATCGCTGCCGCCGTGATCGCCGTGGTCGCCGGCGGCGGAGGCGACTCGGCCGACGCTCCCGAAGCCGTCGCCGAGACCTTCGATGTCACGGTCAAGGGCTCCCCACTGCCCCCGTTCGCCGACGGCGGCAGCGACTCGGCCGTCGGCATGATGGCGCCGGCACTGCTGGGCTCCAGTTTCGATCAGTCGCCCCGCGTCGTCGACCCTGCGGCTGGTACACCCCAACTGGTGGTGTTCCTGGCCCACTGGTGCCCGGCGTGCAACCAGGAGGTACCCGAGTTGGTGAAGTGGGCCGAGTCGGGGCGGATCCCGGCCAACCTCAAGCTGTCCGCCGTGTCCACCGGCGTGCGCGAGGGTTCGGCCAACTACCCGCCGTCCCGCTGGATCGTCAAGCGCAACTGGCCCACCGACACCTGGCCCGTCATGGCCGACAGCCCCAACAGCGATGCCGGCAACGCCTACGGCGTTCGCAGTTACCCGTCGTCGATCATCATCGGATCCGACGGCCGGGTCCTGGCACGCCACTCCGGTGTGCTCGGTCTGGCCGCTTACGAGGCGTGGGTCGCCTCGGCGTTGGCGCTCGACGCAGCCTGAGCCCGCCGCTCGGCCTCGGCTACGACCTCGCGCAGTGCCATACCGGTGCGGCGCGCCACGGCGATCGCATCGTCGATCTCGACCTTGATCCGCTGGTCGCCCACCTTCACGCGTACGGCGTGGCCACCCACGTGCACCTCTGACTCGTGGCGGCGTTGCGGCCACCGTTGCACCGTCGAGGCGCGTACCCCCAGCGTCCCCGTCTCGGCCACCATCACGACGACGATCTCGTCGAGGATGGCGGCGTCGCACAGCGCGTGCACGGTGTGCGCCGGTCGTCCCTTCTTCATCACGATCGGTGTGACCCAGGCGTCATGGGCGCCGACCTCGAGCAGTCGGGTCACGGTGTGGGCGAGCACCTCGGGGGTGACGTCGTCGACGTTGGCCTCGACCACATGTGCCGGGCGGCCGGGTGTGGCCGCCGCACGCCGTTCCCGCCCCAGCACCACCTGCACGACGTTGGGTCGCCCGGGTGTGTCGCGACTGCCGGCGCCGTAGCCCACCGAGGTGACCTCCATGGCGGGGAGGGGGCCGAAGCCGTCGGCGAGCACCGTCATGAGTGCGACGCCGGTCGGGGTGGCCAGTTCCGTCGGATCGTCCATACCGGTCAGAGGCGCCCCCACGCGGGCGGCGAGGCCCACCACGGCGGGCGCCGGATTGGGCAGCACGCCGTGCGCAGCCCGCACCGAACCCCGCCCGACCGAGATGGGACTGCACACGATGTGCTCCACACCGAGCGACTCGAGCGCGGCGCACGTGCCCACGATGTCGACGATCGCATCGAGGGCACCCACCTCGTGCAGTTCGACGTCGTCGGGATGCATGTCGTGGAGGTGCCCCTCCACCTCGGCGAGAGCGTCGATCACGGCGCGCGCCCGGGTCCGCACGCGTTCGGGCAGGTCGGAACCGTCGAGCATGGCCCGGATCTCTCGCACCGGCCGGTGCGCATGGTCGTGACCGTCGTGATGGTGGATGCCCACGAGCGCGCGCGTGGCGGTGATGCCGCCACGCTGTACCCGTTCGAAACTGAGCACCCAACCGTCGAGGTGCAGACCCGCCAGCGTGGCGACCACGGCATCGACGTCGGCCCCGGCGTCGATCAATGCCGCCAGGGTCATGTCGCCCGCCGTGCCGGCGTGGCAGTGGAACCAGGCGGTGCGGCCCGATCCGGGTTCGTCGGTGGCGGGTGTCATGGGGCGAGACTAGGGGCGTGGAAGCCCACCTCGATCCGCCGCAGGCGTTGGCCGACGCCGTCGAGAGCGTGCTCGAGGCGTGGTTGGTGCGCTGCGTCGAACGCACGGCACAGCGGCAGTGGGGCGCCTGCCCTCCCGACCTGCTCGAGGTGGCCCGTGTCGCAGCGGGTGAGGCGACGGGTGAGGTGAGCGGGCAGTTGCGGGCCCTGCTGGCCACCGATGTCGACGAACAGCGAACCAATCCACTGGGTGTCCTGCGGGCGGCAGTGCGCTGTCCGACCCGAGTTCTGGCGGCGGCCGGGGTGCCACCTCTTCGGCGTGATCCGTTCGCCGAGGAGGCCTTTCCTGACGACTGCTACGACCTCTCACCGGCCACCTGGGCCGATGTGGACCCGTCGCTGCACGAGCCGGGCATCATCTGGGGCGCCTGGAAGGCAAAGGTCGTGCTGGACCGACGGCGCAGCGAGGGACGGCGATGAACCAGCGATCCAGCGTTCAGCGGGTCCCGTTCCCCGAGCGTGAGCGCCTGATCACCGACGCCACGCTGCAGGGGCCCGATTTCTGCCGCGCCCTCGCTACGGCCACCGACACCTGGTTGTGCGAGCGTTTCTCCGAGGCCCTGACGGCGGCGCCACCGGGTGGACCCGTGGCCCTGCTGGCGGTCGGTGGGTACGGGAGAGGCGAACTGGCTCCGTTCAGCGACCTCGACGTGTTGCTGGTCCACGGTCGCAAGACATCGGTCGATGCCACGGCGTCGGCCCTGTGGTACCCGATCTGGGACGCCGGTCTGAAACTTGGCCATGCCGTCCGTACGGTGCGACAGGCCCTCGACCTGGCGCGTGACGATCTGGACGTGGGCACGGCACTGGTGACGTCGCGCCTGCTCGCCGGCGACGAGGAACTGGCCGCCGAGTTGATGGAGGGTGCCCGTTCGGCCTGGCGTCGACATGGCGAGGCGCGGCTCGCCGAACTGCGCCGACGTGTCGAACAACGCCACCACGGTGCCGGTGAGGTGGGGTTCCTGCTCGAACCCGATCTCAAAGAGGGTCGGGGAGGGCTTCGCGACGTCCACGCGCTGCGGTGGGCGGCCGAGGCCGGTCTGGTGCTGAACGACGACGACGTGAGAGCACTCGACCGCGCTCATGATCTGCTGACCACGGTCAGGGTCGAACTGCACCGCCACGCCGGCCGTGCCGGCGAGGTGCTGCACCTCCAGGACCAGGACGCTGTGGCGGCGGCGGCCGGCTTCACCGATGCCGATGCCCTCATGTTCGAGGTCGCAGCAGCCGCCCGCACCGTGGCCTGGATCGCCGACGACGTGTGGGCGCGCCTGGTGCGCTTGGGCCTCGATCCCGAGCGCGCCCCCCGTGGCGCCGCCCGCCCGGTGGCCACGGGTGTGGTGTTGCAAGGGGGCGAGATCCACCTCGACGACGTGGCTGATCCGGCGCAGGATCCGACGCTGGCACTGCGGGTGGCCACTGCTGCCGCCCGCCATGCGGTGCCCATCGACCGGGCGTCACTGGAGCGACTGAATCAGCGGACACCTCGGTTTCCCGAGCCGTGGCCGCCCGGGGCGGTCGACGACCTGGTGGCATTGCTGCTCACGGGCCAGCCGAGTCTGGCCGCTTTCGACGCGCTCGACCAGATGAATCTGCTGGTGCGCATCCTCCCCGAATGGGGCCCCGTCCGGTCGCGACCCCAGCGCAATGCGTATCACCGCTTCACGGTGGACCGGCATCTCTGGCAGACGGCCGCCAACGCCGCTGCGCTCGCCGAGCACGTCACCCGGCCCGACCTGCTGGTGCTGGGCGCTCTGCTCCACGACCTGGGTAAGGGGTACCCCGGCGACCACACCGTGGTGGGCATCGATCTGGTGCGAGCGATCGGGCCTCGTATGGGACTGAACACAGAGGACGTCGAGGCGCTGGTGGCCATGGTGAGGCACCATCTGCTGCTGCCCGACGTCGCCACCCGTCGCGATCTCTCCGACGACGCCACGATCACCGGGGTGGCCGAGGCCGTGGGCAGTGAACTGGTGCTCGACCTGCTGCACGCTCTCACCGAGGCGGACTCGCTGGCGACCGGACCCGCCGCCTGGGGCGACTGGAAGGCGGGACTGGTCCGGGCGCTCGTGGAACGGGTGCGTCACGTGCTGGGAGGGGGCGACGTCCACGAGGTGGCATGGCGGCTGTTCCCGTCGGCGTCGGTACTGGAGTTGATGGGTCGTGGTCACACCGAGGTGCTGGTCAGCGATGATCGGGTGACCGTGGTCAGCCCCGACGCGCCCGGCACGTTCAGCCGTGTGGCCGGGGTGCTGTCGTTCCACCGCCTGGGTGTGCTCGGCGCCGAGGCGCACTCCGACGAGCAGGGTATGGCGGCGTCCGAGTTCGTGGTCGTGCCGCCCGATCGGGATCCCATCGACTGGGAACCCGTGCTCGCCGATCTGCGACACGCCCTGGCCGGCGGACTGGCCCTCGAGGCGCGCCTCGCCGAACGGGACCATCAGCAGCGTCGCCGTCGGCGACCCTCGGCAGCGATGACCACGGTCACGCGGGTCACGTTCGACGACCGTGCCTCGACCGCCACGGTGATCGAGGTGAGAGCCCCCGACATTCCGGGCCTGCTGTACCGGGTGACGCGGGCGTTGGCCGAACTGCGCCTCGACATCCGCCACGCCCGGGTCCAGACCCTGGGTCACGAGGTGGTGGACGCCTTCTACGTGCGCAATGCCCAGCGCGCCAAGATCACCGACCCGTTCCACCGGGCCGAGATCGAACGCGCCGTACTGCATGCCGTACATTCGGCCTCGTGACGAGCGACGTGTCCGGGACCGACTCCCCGGGGCCCCAGGACTTCACCCGTGACCTGCTGCGGTGGAGCGAGACGCTCGCTGCCGTCGCCCGCACCGGCCTGGGCTTCACGCAGAGCCTGTACGAGCGGGAACGCTACGAGGAGGTGCTGCATGTGGCGGCCGATATCAAGGCGGCTGCCGACGAGGCGCTCGAGGTGCGTCGGGAGCAGGACCATTTCGTCCAGGAATGGATGGAGAGCGTCGGTGAGGGCATCAGCGGTTACGTGACGCCCAAGGTCGCTGTCGGCGCCATCGTCGGCGACGACGACGGCCGCATCCTGCTGGTGCGCCGGGCCGACAGCGGCGTGTGGTTGTATCCGACGGGGTGGGCCGACGTGGGGTACTCGCCGGCGGAGGTGGCCATGAAGGAAGTGGCCGAGGAGACCGGCATCCTGTGCGAACCGGTTCGGCTGCTGTCGGTGGTCGACGGTATGCGTATGGGGTTCACCCGCTTCGGCATGTACATGCTGCTGTTCCAGTGCCGGGCGGTGGGCGGTGAGCTGGCGGGCCATCCCCTCGAGACGAGCGGCGTCGGGTGGTTCGACTGCGACGAGCTGCCCGAGCCGGTCGCCGGTGTGCAGTGGTGGGGTCCCATGGCCTTCGCCGCCATCGCCGGCGAACCGATGGTCACCTCGTTCGACCCGCCGCGGTCACCCATCTGGCGCCCGGGCGCGTGAGGGCGCCGGGTATCGCTCAGTCGCGACGCTGATCGCGCAGAAAGCGCTCGAGTTCCTCGACCAGGGTCTCGCCGTCGTCGAGGTCGGCGTCGAACAGGCTGGGCTGAGAGCCGGCCGGACCATCCGCTTCCTCGAGCTCGTCGTCGTCGTCATCGTCGTCGTCATCGTCGTCGTCGTCGTCGATGTCGAGACCGGCGTCGACCATGTCCTCCAACCGGCTGACATAGGCCCGCAACTCGTCCTCGTCCTCGATGCGGGCATCGATGCGGTCCTCGTACTCGGTCACCTCGTCGCCCAGTGAGGCGATCGGTGCCGGCGTGCCGATCAGTTCGCAGGCGCGCTCGACCAGCGCCATCGTGGCCTTCGGCGAGGGTTCCTGCGACGCGTAGGCCGGAACCGCCGCCCACAGCGACACCGCCGACAGGCCGGCCCGCTGCACGGCATCCTGCAGCACACCCACGATGCCGGTCGGGCCTTCGTAACGGGAGCGCTGCAGTTCGAACCGGTCGATGAGCATCTGGTCGGTGGCGGTGCCGATCACCTGGACCGGCCGCCGATGCGGCACGTCGGCGAGCAGAGCCCCCACGGTCACGAACATGGACGCGTCCAGTCGCTCGGCGATGCCCAGTACCTGATCGCAGAAGGTGCGCCAGCGAAGCGATGGTTCGGGTCCGAGCATCAGCACCACGTCGGTGCCCGGGGCCGAGACCGACCACAGACCAACCGTCGGCCAGACGATCTCACGAGTCCGGCCGCCGCTCAGGCGCACGTGGGGCCTGATGGTGCCGAAGTCGGTGAAGGTCTCGGGGTCGATCTCGGCGAGGGGTGCCGCCCGCCAGGCCTCGACCAGGTGCCGGATCGCCCGCGATGCGGCGTCACCGGCGTCGTTCCAACCCGTGAATGCCGCCACCATCACGGGTCGACGCAGGTTGGGCTCGGCCAACCAGCGCACATGTTCCAACGAGGCCATCGCTTCGACGTTACCCCGACCGTCGTGCTGCCCGCTCAGCGAGGTCGTGCGGTCCGTCGGACGGGTAACCGCAACCGGCGCGAATGGTCCGGCCCCATGCGGTCAGAATGCCCAACGCTGGTTCCATTCCGTCGCCGACGGCATCGAGGGCGGGTTGCATCTGGCGATCGGTGTCCTGTTCGATGCGCTCGCGCAGGTCGCGTCCGGCGGTGGTGAGCATGCCCGTGTCGGCGGTGATCCAGCCCTTGGCGACCACCCGCTCCACGCCGGCGGCCAGTTCATCGTCGCTCCAGGCCCTCGTTCGCACGTAGGTCCGCAGCGGCAGTCCCCAGTAGGCCTCGGTCAGCAGGCCGATCTCGAGGGCGTCCAGTCCGGCTGTGAGCCACGCCGCGGTGTGGCTGTCTCCGCGGTACTCGCGCAGAGCATCACCCGCTCGCCACACGCCTTCCAGGTCGGCCGACACGGGCAGACCGGTCGCCGGTCGGGGCAGTGACGACACGCCGGCGAACAGCGGGCGTCCCTCCGGCCGCAGGGGCTGCAGTGCCCGCTCCAGCACCGCCCGAACCTGGCCGGCGCCGTCGGGCGCCCCGCCCAGGAGGCGGGCCAACTGGCCCACGGCACCGCGGTCGCGCGCAGCGCAGATGGTGGCGGCGTCGGTTCGACTCCAGCCCAGAGCGACACAGGCCTCGACCACCGGTGGGTTGAACACGGCGAACGCTGCGGCCACGACGCGACCACCGACCTGGCCCATGACCGAGCCGCGACTGGTGAAGTAGGCCGGACCATCGGGCAAGGCCACACCGTTCATGTCGCCGGCACTGGGGTCGAAGCCCAGATCGGCGTACGCGCGGTGCGCCTCGGGCGAGAAGTACACCTGTCCGATGACGGGTTCCAGCGCGGCTCCCAGGGCACGTGCGGGCGTCATCGATTCCGTGCTCACGGGCGCACCTTAGGCGCATCGACGGCGGGGCAGTAGCGTCCCGATCGTGTCTGACGACGTCGTCATCGAGATCCTCGAGCGGGTGACGCCCGAGGTGGTGGGCGCCTTCGCCCGTCTGATCCCGCAACTGTCGTCCAGTTCACCTCCGCCGACGGCCGCCGAGTTGCAGGCGATGGTGGGCGCCGAGGCCAACGACGTCCTCGTGGCGGTCGACGCCGCCACCGGGGTTCTGCTGGGTTCGCTCACCTTGGTCACGTTCCGCATCCCCACGGGCATCAGGTCGTGGATCGAGGACGTCGTGGTCGACGGCGCCGCTCGTGGTCGCGGTGTGGGGGAGGCGCTGAACCGGTTCGCCCTCGACCTCGCCCGCTCGAAGGGGGCCAAGACCGTCGACCTCACCAGCCGCCCCACACGCGAGGCCGCCAACCGGCTGTACCAACGCATGGGGTTCGAACTGCGGACCTCGAATCTGTACCGCTACGAACTGGGCGACTGAGCGCCTCGGCTCGGGTCAGGGCTCGAGCCGGGTCACGGTGGAGACTCGGTCGAGGGCCGTGTCGAACGAGGCGATAGCGCCGACTCCGGTGCTCTTGTAGAACGACTCGAGGACGTACACGGTCTCGGCGACGATCAGGTCGGCGAGGTACAGTTCGGTTTGGCTGGCGAGGAACGTAGTGGCGTGCTTGGCCATGGCCGGCGGGTCAGCGGTGAGGTGTCTGACGATGATGTTCGTGTCGATGAACGCCGTCATCGGCGGGCGTCCGCACGAGCCGAGCGTGTGTTACGGATGACGTCGTCCCAGGCGGCGTTGCGCCGTGCTGCGGGAACCTTGATCGTTCCGGCCAACGACAGGAAGTCTGGTGTGCGTGCGAGGACGGCGCGGTTGCCTTCTACTCGGAACACCACGTTGTCCCCTTCGCCGATTCCGAGCGCGTCTCGCACCGCCTTGGGGACCGTGATCGGACCCTCGCTCTGACGTGCCCCACCCCGCACGCGGTCACGTGAATCCACAGATGCCGTGCGGACCCATCAAGACGATAGCGACAGATACCAGGAGGTGGGGCGCCATGACCGACATCCTCATCCGTGACGTCCCCGATGAAGTGATCGCCCCGATCGATGCACGCGCCAAGCGCGTGGGTCTTTCTCGTACCGAGTACTTGCGCAGAACGCTCGAGCGTGAACGCGCCGGCAGTGCCGGCCCGGTCACCGTCGAGCACCTTCGACGAGTTGCCTCACTTGCCACCGATCTCGATGATCCTGACGTGATGGCACACGCCTGGTCGTGACGGCCTGGCTCATCGCCAAGTCCGCACTGGTTCGGCTCAGCGCCGCAACAGATGCGGTCGAGTGGGCAACCCGTATCGATCGAGGGCTCGTGCGGATCTCCACCGTCACGAGGCTCGAGGTCGGCTACTCGGCACGCACGGCAACCGACCATCGCACACTGCTCACCGAGATGCCCAACTCGTCCATGCCCGTCGAGTATCTGACTCCGAAGATCGAAGACCGCGCCGTCGAGCCGCAACGTGCGCTCGCCGAACGCGGCCACCACCGAGCGCCCTCGATCCCCGACCTTCTGATCGCTGGCACGGCAGAACGCGCCGACCTCACCGTTCTCCACCTCGACAAGGACTTCGAACTCATCGCCGAACTCACCGGCCAACCGACAGAGCTCCTCGTACTGACCTGATCGCAGACCCGCCTCTGAACGAGGAGCCCGAGGCGCTGCTGGGCGTTCCCGTCGCCCTGGTCTCAGCTGGCTTGGAGCAGTTGGTGAACCCGCTGGTGGGACAGACCGAGGAGTTCAGCGGCGTCTCGTCGGCTGAGCCCGAGATCGGTCAAGGCGCGGACGGCCTCGACCGTCTGCTGCTGCGCCTTGACTCCTGCTCGCTCGGCAGCGGTCCGAGCACGAACCACGTCCTCGGCCACCGACGCGAGCGGAGCGGGGAACTCATCGCGGATCGACAGATCGGCCGGGGCGATATCGAGCCAGAGCGCCAGTGCTTCGCGGATCCTGCCCTGGCTCTGGCGGATGCTGCGACCGTAGGTCTGGCAGCCGGTGATGCCCTTGATCCGCACATTCCAGGCTTGGTCGTCGGCGCTGTAGTCGTAGATCGCCGTGTACGTCTTGGATGAGGTCATCGAAGCCATCCTTTCCCGAGGCAGGGTTCAAGGGCACGATCGATCGACCGGAGTGTGCCGGTCGGGATGTCTTGCCCTCGGTGGACGGGGATCACGGTCGGGCAGCGACCGGCGCGTCGCTGACAACCTCGAGAACACTCGCACTCCTGCCGGTACGACGAGGTATCAGACTGATACCGTTTCAGGTATGGCCATGACGCTCCGCCTCACCGACGCTGAACACGATGCCCTGCGGGCACGGGCCGCAGTCGAGGGCATTTCCATGCAGGACGCCGTCCGGCGGGCCGTTCGTGAGTTCGTGGAACGGGGTCAACATCGAGACCGTGTCGACGCAGCGGCAGACGTGGTGATGTCCCGACATGCCGAGGCTCTGCGCAGGCTCGGCGAGTGAGCCGTCCGACCGAGTTCCTCGACCTCGACGACCTGTTGCGGCTGGCGGCGTTGCTCCTCGGGGACCCACCACCGGTGCGAGATGTTGGTCTTCTGGGTTCCGCAGTCGCCCGCCCGCAGACCACGGTGTTCGGGAGGGACGCCTATCCCGACGTCGTGACCAAGGCCTGTGCCCTACTGCAGTCCATCGTCAACAATCACGCGTTGGTCGATGGCAACAAGCGGCTCGGATGGTTGGCCACGGCGGTGTTCCTCGAACTGAACGGGGTGGCGGCGTCGCACCTCTCGAATGACGATGTCTTCGACCTCGTGATCTGGATCGCCTCGTCGCACCCACCCCTCGAGGCCATGGTCGAGCGCGTAGCGCATCTCCTCGCGACCCTGTGAGGTCACCAGCCGGTTTCGATCACGCCGGCGTTCGTGCTGCTGACGGCCGTGCCGATGATCGACGTGATGGCGAACTTCACGCCGAACTCGTCGGCACCCGAGCCGAGCGGGAAGGCACCCGCCTGGGGCGCAGCCAGCGATGGATTGGCCCGGCACGACACCGATCCGAAGGCTGATGCTGGGAGAGCGGCAGTGAGCACCAGGGTGTCGCTGTCGAAGATGTAGGTGGCGGGTGCCAGCAAGCCTGCTGCCTCGTGCACGTACTGCACCACGGGATCGACCCGCAGTCCGCAGAACACCTGCACGGGTGCAGCTGAATGGGTGACGGCCCCCTGCAGGTTGTCGCCGGGTACCAGGCTCGCTCTGACGACCACCTGGACCACCGCGGCGCTGTTCGTCGTGTTCAGCCCGAAGATGGTGCCGTCGTTGGTGGTGAACGTCAGGTTGGACCCGAGGCCGTTGCCGCCTTCGCCCAGGCGAGCGGTGTACACCTGGGCGGC